>Ga0208356_1000010_pt1 | contig 118477 bp, 103 predicted proteins | sample NGESurshal072012_4_FD_184467 | JGI IMG/M metagenome (GOLD analysis project Ga0208356, IMG submission 184467) | Arctic peat soil microbial communities from Barrow, Alaska - NGEE Surface sample 53-1 shallow-072012 (SPAdes) | ecosystem: Environmental > Terrestrial > Soil > Wetlands > Peat ... | reverse complement strand
TCGACACGCCCAACGGCGCCGTCGCCCAGGCCTTCCCGCCGATGGCGGTGACGATGCTGCTCGACGACGAGCTCGACATCTCCCGCGGCGACATGATCTGCCGCCCCTCCAACCAGCCGAGCGCGAACCGCCGCTTCGAGGCGACGGTCTGCTGGTTCGACGAGACCTCCTCGCTGCGGACCGGGACGCCGTACCAGCTCAAGCACACGACCCGCTGGATCAGCGCCGAAGTCGAGACGCTGCGCTACCGGCTCGACGTCGACACCCTGCACCGCGACCTCGACGTCGACACGCTCGAGGTCAACGACATCGGGCGGGTCTCGATCCACGCCACCTCGCCGCTCTTCTTCGACGAGTACCGGATGAACCGGACCACCGGCAGCTTCATCCTCGTCGACCCCGCCACCGACCTCACCGTGGCCGCCGGGATGATCACCGGCGCCGGCAGCGAGCCGGTCGCCGACGACTCGGCCGTCGCCGAGAACATCACCCTCCATCCCAGCAGCCTCTCCCGCGAAGAGCGCTGGCAGGCGTTGAAGACGAGCGGCGCGACGATCTGGATGACCGGGCTCTCCGGCTCGGGCAAGTCGACGATCGCGACCGCGATCGAGCACACGCTGGTCAGCAGCGGCCGCGCCGCCTACATGCTCGACGGCGACAACCTCCGCCACGGGCTCAACGCCGGCCTCGGCTTCAGTGCCGAGGACCGGGCCGAGAACGTGCGCCGGGTCGGCGAGGTCGCGCAGCTGCTGGCGGAGGCCGGGACCGTCTCGATCGTCTCCCTGGTCAGCCCGTACAAAGCCGACCGCGACAAGGTCCGGGCGGCCCACGAGCGGGCCGGCCTGCCCTTCTACGAGGTCCACGTCGACACGCCGCTGGAGGAGTGCGAACGGCGCGACCCCAAGGGCCTCTACGCGAAGGCCCGCGCCGGCGAGATCACCGACCTGACCGGGGTAGGCAGCCCCTACGAGGCGCCGACGGAGCCGGAGCTGAAGACGGACGCGGACCTCGAGACGGCTGTGCGGCAGGTCCTCGCGCTGCTCGGCTAGAGCTGCTTCGACCTAAGGCCGAGCGGGGACCTGCGGCTCGCCGAGGCCGTAGGTGTCATAGGCGCCGAACTTGGCGAAGGTCCTGTGGGTGGGGCCGTGGTAGTCGGAGGAGGCGGTGGGGACGAGGCTGAGCTCGTCGCAGAGGGCCAGCAGGTGTTCGGTCTGCTCCCTGCTGTGAGAGGGGTAGAAGGTCTCGACTCCGTCGGCGCCGAGCGAGCGGATCAGGTCCTCGACCTTGTCCGGCTCGGAGATGTCCCAGTAGGGGTGGGCGATGACGGCGACGCCGCCGGCCTCGTGGATCAGCTCGATCGCCTGCGCCGCGCTGGGCCAGCGACGGGGCACGAAGGCCTTGGCGCCGGGCACCAGGTACTCCTCGAAGAAGGGCCCGAGGTCGCCGGTCGCGCCGGCCGCCCTGGCGATGTGCGGGCGCCCGATCGAGTCGGCGGCGCCGGCCTCGCGGATCGCGTCGTCGAGGGTCAGGTCGAAGCCCTCGCGCCGCAGGTTCTCGACGATCTCCCCGGCCCTGGTCCGGCGCTCCTGCTGCGCCCGTTCGCAGGCCGGCGCCATCTTTTCCAGGTCGATCCAGTAGCCGCAGACATGCAGGTCTTCCGCGTACTCGTGCACGCACGACATCTCGATCGCCGGCACCAGCTCGATCCCCAGTCCGCGCGCCGCCTCTTCGGCCTCGACGACCCCCGCGACCGCATCGTGATCCGTCAGCGCCAGCGTCGTCACCCCGGCCCTCGCGGCTTCCTTCACGACCCCGGCCGGCTCCAACTGACCGTCGGAGACGGTCGAATGACTCTGCAGCTCGATCAACATCAGGCCGGCAGCCTATTCGCCCACGCGTTCCTCCGCGCTCGTAAATAGACTGCGCCGCCGTGTTCCAGAAGGTGCTCATAGCCAATCGCGGAGAGATCGCGATCCGGGTCGCCCGGACCCTGAGGGAGATGGGGATCGTCTCGGTCGCCGTCTACTCGGAGATCGACCGTGAGGCGCCGCACGTGCGCGAGGCCGACGAGGCGTTTCTGATCGGTCCCGCGGTACCGGCGGAGAGCTACCTGAACATCGAGAAGATCATCGCGACGGCGCAGGAGGCCGGGGCGGAGGCGATCCATCCCGGCTACGGGTTCCTCGCCGAGAACGCCGACTTCGCCAAGGCCTGCGCCGCCGCCGACATCGTCTTCATCGGCCCGCCGGCGGAGGCGATCGAAGAGATGGGGTCGAAGACCCGGGCGCGCGAGATCATGGCCGCGGCCGGGGTGCCGATCGTGCCCGGCGCGACCGAGCCCGCGAAGGACGTCGCCGCGGCCCGCGTGCAGGCCGACGAAGCCGGCTACCCGGTCGCCTGCAAGGCGGCGGGCGGCGGCGGCGGCAAGGGCTTCCGCGTGGCGATGACGCCCGACGATCTCGAGGAGGCCTTCGACGGCGCCGCCCGCGAAGGCGAGAAGTTCTTCTCCGACGACCGCGTCTACGTCGAGCGCTACCTGGAGGACCCGCGCCACGTCGAGGTCCAGGTGCTGGCCGACTCGCAGGGCAATGTGATCCACCTTGGCGAGCGCGACTGCTCGATCCAGCGCCGCCACCAGAAGGTCATCGAGGAGGCCCCCGGGCCCCAGGTCGACGCCGAGATGCGGGCGCGGATCGGCAAGATCGCCACCGACGCGGCGGCGGCGGTCGGCTACCGCGGCGCCGGCACGGTCGAGGGGATGCAGGTCGGCGACGAGTACTTCTTCCTCGAGATGAACACCCGGGTCCAGGTCGAGCACTGCGTGACCGAGATGGTCAGCGGCGTCGACATCGTCCGCGAGCAGGTTCTGGTCGCCGCCGGCGAGCCGCTCTCGCTCGCCCAGGAGGACGTCGACCTGCGCGGGCACGCGATCGAGTGCCGGATCAACGCCGAGGCGGCGCACAAGAACTTCACCCCGGCCCCCGGTGCGATCACCACCTACCGTGAGCCCGCCGGCCCGGGCGTGCGCGTCGACTCGGGCGTCGAAGCCGGCTCCGAGGTGACGCCGATGTACGACCCGATGGTCGCCAAGCTGATCGTCTGGGACGTCGACCGCGAGCAGGCGACGCGGCGGATGCTGCGGGCGCTGGGCGAATACGAGGTCGGTGGCCTGACCACCCTGATCTCCTTCCACGAGGCGATCCTCGCCACCGGGCAGTGGGCGCGCGGCGAGACCTGCCGCGACCTGATGGAGGACCGCGACTGGCTGAAGTCGACCGCCCCCGAGGAGGTCGCCGCCCCCGAGGCGGAGGAGGGCGCCGAGATGGTCGCCCGCGACTACAAGGTCGAGGTCTCCGGCAAGCTCTTCGACGTCAAGGTAATCGGCGAGGGCGGAGCCGCGGCCGCCCCGGGCGGCAGGAAGCCCCCGAAGCGCGAGCGCAAAGCGGCTGGAGGCGGCGGTGCCTCCGGCGCCACCCTCCCCTCACCCCTGCAGGGCACCGTCTTCAAAGTCGCCGTCGAGCGGGGCGCCGAGGTGGCCGAGGGCGACCTGATCTGCATCGTCGAGGCGATGAAGATGGAGAACGAGATAACCGCCCACCGCCCCGGCAAAGTCACCGCCCTCAACGTCAAAGTCGGCGACGCCGTCGGCAGCGGCGACCCCATCGCCGCCATTGAGTAACGCTCGCCGGCCCAGCGGAGTGGGTGCCTAGACTCGATTCATGGCTGGCAATGTTGAGGACGCTTCGCGGCGCGGGATGACCTGGCTCTCCGGCGGCTCCTTCGGCATGGGCTGCGACCGCTTCTACCCGGAGGAGCAGCCGATCCACACCGTCGATGTCGACGGCTTCTGGATCGATTCCCACCCGGTCACGGTGAGGGAGTTCCGGCACTTCGTCCGCGCGACGGATTACGTCACCGTCGCTGAGCGCAAGCCCGATCCCGCCTATTACCCCGGCGTCGACCCGGCCCTGCTGGTGGCGGGCTCGCTGGTCTTCCAGGGCACTCCTGGCCCGGTGCCGCTGACCGACTACCGCGCCTGGTGGGCGTTCGTGCCCGGTGCCTGCTGGCGCCGCCCCGAGGGGCCTGGCAGCGACGTCCGCGGCCGCGATCGTCACCCGGTCGTCCATGTCGCCAACGAGGACGCGGCCGCCTACGCCGAGTGGGTGGGCAAGGAGCTGCCGACCGAGGCCGAGTGGGAGTTCGCCTCCAGGGGTGGGCTCGACGGTGCAATTTTCACCTGGGGAGATGGCGACCACCACGGCGGCCGTTTGATGGCGAACACCTGGCAGGGTCGCTTCCCCTGGGAGAACCTCGGCGCTGCGGGCTACCGGGGCACCTCAAAGGTGGGGGTCTTCCCAGCCAACGGCTACGGGCTCTTCGACATGGCCGGCAACGTCTGGGAGTGGACCTCCGACTTCTTCTCGCCGCGCCATCCGGACGAGGCGGCCAGCTCCTGCTGCGTGCCGAGCAACCCGCGGGTCACCTCGGCGGAGGGCAGCTACGACCGCAATGCCCCGGACGCCCACATCCCGCGCAAGGTCATCAAGGGCGGCTCCCACCTCTGCGCCCCCAGCTACTGCCTGCGCTACCGCCCCGCCGCCCGCCAGGGCGAGGCGCTTGACAGCTCGACCGGCCACATCGGCTTCCGCTGCGTGCTCCGCGCCGGCTGAGCGCGGCACGGAGCGCCATTCCCTATTTGTGGTGGCGCTGCCCTTCTTCGTGCTTCTTCTGTTCCCGTTCCCGTTCGCGCTGTTCCTTTTCCTTTTCGTGTTTGACCTTGAGCTGCTGGTCGCGGGTCAGGGGGAATTTGGGCGCGGGCAGCTGGCAGGCTCTGCCGACGCAGGTCTCCAGGCGCTCCAGTTCGTTGTGGAGGAAGGCCCGGATCGGGAAGAAGTTGGGGTCGCGGACCTTGTTGTTGAGCTCGTAGGGATCCTTGGTGATGTCGTACAGCTCTTTCTCGCCGTCAGGCCACTCGATGTACTTGTAGGGGCCGAGGCGAATCCCGTAGTAGTTCTTCGGCGGTGCCACGATCGAGGCCTGCGCGCCGGGCCCCCGGCCGCCCTTGCCGGTTCGGCTGCTGGTGGCGCCCGAGGTGGTCGCGGGCGGCGGTTCGACCGGGGCGGCGGGCGGCGGTTCGACCGGCGTGGCGCCGCCGTCCTGTTCGACGTCGTTGGTCTGGACGAAGGACTCGAAGAGCAGCGGTCGCCGGCTGCGCAGGGCGGTGTCATGCGCGTACGGGTAGAGCGAGCGCCCATCGAGGCTGCGATCCGCTTCGGCGTGCGCGAGTTCGAGGATCGTCGGGGCGATGTCGACCGTCGAGGCCAGCTCGCCCGTTTCCGACCCCGGTTCGATCCCCGGCCCGCGGATCAGGAAGGGCAGGTGGGTCGACGGCTCGTAGGCGAGGAACTTGCCGCCGACCAGTCGGTGCTCGCCGTAGAAGAAGCCGTTGTCGGAGGTGAAGATGATGTAGGTGTTCTTCAGCCGGTGCAGGGCGCCGAGCGTGTCGACGATGTCTTTGACGCCCTGATCGACCGAGCGCAGGGACTCCAGCGCCTTCTGGTAGTAGACGCGGTAGGTGTGGATTTCGGCCGCCGACAGGTAGGGCGCAGCACGGATGAAGTTGGGCTTGTCGTTGACGTTGCCCTCGTTGAAGCCCTGTGAGGAATTGTGCGGGAGGGACGCGCCGGCGAACGATTCGTAGTCCCGCGGCGCCGGCTCCGGACCGGCCGGACGGCGGAAGTCGCCGTGGGGCGCGGTGTAGTCGAGCTGCAGGTAGAAGGGTTTTTCCGGCGGCGTCCCCGCCAGCTCTTCCGTCGCTATTCGGTTGAAGACGTCGGTCTCGTAGAGGCAGGGCAATCCGTTGAGCGGAGCGTAGGGGCAGCCGAAGTCGTCCCTCTGCCCGTATTCGCGAGTTTCCGAGCTGCCGGATTCGCCGTACGGGCCTTCGATGACGCCGTTGTTGTTGAGCGAGTAGCCGTAGAAGTAGTGCGTGGTGTCCGAATTGAGGACGCTGTGCCAGGCGTTCCAGCCAGGAGGCACCTCGACCCCGCTGTCATAGGGCTCTTCGCCGTAGGCGTTGAGGAACTTGCCGATGTGGATCGTGCGATAGCCGTCGTTCTGGAGCCAGACGGGGAGGTCGTGGCTGTAGGCGCCGCGTGAAGCAAAGCCCGGGTAGCCGCCTTCCGGGGGAACGTTGCCGCGGACGTTGTTGTTGTGCGCGTAGCGACCGGTTAGCAGCGAGACCCGCGAGGGCGCGCAGAGCGAGTAGGGCGTGTAATAGCGGTTGAAGGTGGCGCCGCGTTCGGCGAGCAGTTCGCGGGTGTTCGGCATCGCTTCGATAGTCGTGCCACCGGGCGGGGTATAGGCGGCGTAGAGCTGGTCGAGCGTCTGGTCGTCGGTCTGGATGACGACGAAGTTGGGTTTTCCGGGAGGGGCCGGAGGAAGTTCCGTTTCCCGGGCGGAGGCGGTCGCCTTCCTCGACTCCGCCGGCGCGGCAAGCGCTTTCGAGCCGCTGGCCATTAGGGCGAGCGCCGTCGTGATGGCCAGCATTACGGCGGCGAGGCGCGAGCGCGAGCTTCGGAGCGCGCGGGTATTCATCGGCTGGGGCGTGAACTTATTCATCAGGAGCGCCTACGGATACCGAAACCGGCGCCTGTCGCCGGAGTTGCGCCCTGAACGCTAGAAGACGCTCAGGACGCGCCGAGCTTTTTGGCTGCTTCGCGGAAGTTTTTGACCGTGGCGCTGGGGGCTTTGCGCCCTTCCAGTTTCTCGCCATGGCGGTTGACCCAGATGACCGGCACGTTCATTTTCAGCACCGGCGCGATGTCGGTCGTGTAGTCGCAGCCGATGTGCAGCCAGCCTTTCTTGCCGCCGATCCGCCGCGCACACTCTTTGAAGTGGACCGGGTCCGGCTTGTAGCTTCGCACCTGCTGGGCGGTGACGACGAGGTCCAGTTCGGTCCGCAGGTGGCGGCGCGAGATCCCCAGCAGTTTGTCGTCGATGTTGGAGATGATCCCGACGTCGTACTTCTTGCCGAGCCGGTCCATCGCCGCGTTGGACTCGCGGAAGGGCAGCCAGTAGGCGACGCTGTTGGGCAGGAACTGGGCCCGCGAGGGCTCCACCTCCCAGCCGAGCTCGCCGGCGACTTTGACCACCGTGCGGCGCAGCACCTCGGCGTAGAGCTCGTAGGAGCCGGCCATGATTTCGGCCTGGACCTCCATGAAGCGGGCGAGGAACGGGCCTTCTTCGAAGCTGAAGCCGTCTTTGGCCGCCTCTTTCTTGCAGGCCTCGACGATGCCCTTCTCCCAGTCGATCAGGGTGCCGTAACAGTCGGTGGTCACCCATTTGATGTTTTTGAGACTTGGAAGAGCCATCTGCGAGCGCGGCATTATGGCATTCGGATAGGGTCCGCGCCGCGCCCCTCCGGCGCAACCTCCAATGGACCTCCTCGAGTATCAGGGCAAGCAGCTGTTCGCCAAGCACGGCATCGCCGTGCCCAGTGGCGAGGTCGCTGCGACGGTCGACGAGGCCGCCGCCGCGGCGGAGCGGATCGGCTACCCCTGTGCGATCAAGGCCCAGGTCCTGATCGGCGGGCGCGGCAAGGCGGGCGGGATCAAGATCGCCGCCGACGCCGGCGAGGCCCGCGAGTACGCCGGCGCGATCCTCGGCATGGACATCGTCGGCCCCCACGGCGAGGGGCCCTTCCGGGTCGACCAGGTCTGGATCGAGGGCGGCTCCGACATCGCCTCCGAGTACTACGCCTCGGTGATCCTCGACCGCGGCGAGAAGAAGCTGCTGGCGATGGTCTCCGCCAAGGGCGGCATGGACATCGAGGCGGTCGCCGCCGAGGACCCCGACGCGCTGGTCAAACGGCACATCGACCCGACCCGCGAGTTCGACGTCGCCGCGGCGCGGGAGATCGTCGCCGCGGCCGGGCTCGCCGAGGACGCCCTCGACCAGGCCGCGGACGTGCTGGTCAAGCTGGCCGAGGTCGCGACCAGCGAGGACGCCAACCTGATCGAGGTCAACCCGTTGATCGTCACCGCCGGCCGCGAGGTCGTCGCGCTCGACGCCAAGGTGACGATCGACGGCAACGCGCTCTTCCGCCACCAGGACCTGGCCGAGATCGCCGACACGGTTGAGGATCCGCAGGAGGCGATGGCCAAGGAGAAGGGCCTCACCTACGTCAAGCTCGACGGCAACGTCGGCATCCTCGCCAACGGCGCCGGCCTCTGCATGTCGACGCTGGACGTGGTCGCCCAGGCCGGCGGCGCGCCCGCCAACTTCCTCGACGCCGGCGGCGGCTCCAAGGCCGAGGCGATCGTCAACGCGCTGGAAGTGATCGTCTCCGACAAGAAGGTCACGGCGATCCTCTTCAACATCTTCGGCGGCATCACCCGCTGCGACGAGATCGCCAAGGGCATCGTCACCGCCTCCGGACAGCTCGACCTCGGCGTGCCGCTGGTCGTCCGCCTCGACGGCACCAACTCCGAGGAGGGCCTGGCGATCCTCGCCGAGGCGGCGCTGCCCAACCTGCACCAGGAGAAGACGATGCTGGACGCGGCGCGCCGCGTCGTCGAGCTCGCCGTTGACGGAGAGGGCGTCTGACGATGAGCATCATCGTCGACAGGGGCACGAAGCTCGCCGTCTCCGGCCTGACCGGCCGCGAGGGCTCCTTCCACGGGCTGCGCAACCGCGCCTACGGGACCGACCTCGTCGCCGGCGTCACCCCCGGCAAGGGCGGCCAGGAGGTCGAGGGCGTGCCGGTCTTCGACACGATCAAGGAGTCGGTCGAGGAGGCGGGCGCCAACACCTCGATGATCTTCGTGCCGGCGCGCTTCGCTGCCGCGGCGATAAACGAGGCGATCGAGTCCGGGGTCGAGACGGTGATCGCGATCACCGAGGGGATCCCGGTCCTCGACATGCTCGCCACCTACTGGAAGGCGAAGGAGGCGGGGGTGCGGCTGATCGGCCCCAACTGCCCCGGCATCCTCTCCCCGGGCAAGGCCAACGTCGGCATCATCCCGGCCCAGTTCTTCGACCCGGGCAAGATCGGCGTCGTCTCCAAGTCGGGCACGCTGACCTACCAGATCGGCAACGAGCTGAAGCAGGCGGGCGAGGGCAACTCCTCGATCGTCGGCATCGGCGGCGACCCGATCGTCGGCTCCGACTTCATCGACATCCTCACTCTCTACGAGGCTGACCCCGAGACCGAGCTGATCGTGATGGTCGGCGAGATCGGCGGCGACGCCGAGGAGCGGGCGGCGGAGTTCATCTCCTCCGAGGTCTCGAAGCCGGTCGTCGCCTACATCGCCGGCTTCACTGCGCCTCCCGGCAAGCAGATGGGCCACGCCGGCGCGATCATCTCCGGCTCCTCGGGGACGGCGCAGGCGAAGAAAGATGCGCTGGAAGCGAAGGGCGTGCGGGTGGGGCAGAGCCCCAGCGAGGCGGCCGCGATCGCCGTCGAAGTGCTGCGCGGCTCCTAGCTTCGCCCCCGATTCGCCCCGGAATCTCCGATTCGCGAGGGGTCGGTGGAGGGCGGGGCGTTGCTAGGGTCGGGGAACGATGGCCGGAGACACGATTTCGTTTGCTCGCGGCGCTCCGAGCGCCGACATCCTGCCCCACGAGGCGGTGCGGGACGCGGCGGCGCGGGCGCTGGCGGACGACTGGGAAAAGGCGCTCTCCTACGGGGTCGGGATCGGCCATCCGGGGCTCTGCGAGTGGATTGCGGAGCGGCACGGGAACCTCGAGGCCTCGCAGGTGATGGTCACCAACGGGTCGCTGGAGGGCGGGGCGATGCTGTTCGAGCACCTGCTCGGGCCCGGCGACCGGGTTGTCGTCGAGCAGCCGACCTACGACCGCACGCTGCTGCTCCTGCAGCGGCTCGGGGTCGAGCTGGTGCCGGTGCCGCTGGAGGCCGACGGGCTCGACCTGGCCGCCTTCGAGGCGGCGCTTGCCGAGGGGCCGGTCAAGCTCGCGCACATCATCCCCAACGCCCACAATCCCGCCGGTTGCACGCTCTCGGCCGCGAAGCGGGCGCGGCTGGTGCAGCTGGCCGCCGAGCACGGCTTCTGGATCTTCGAGGACGACCCCTACCGTGAGCTGCCGTTCGCGGGGGAGCCGCTGGCGACGATGCTCTCGCTGGACGGCGCCGACCGGGTCATCCACGCTTCGTCCTTCTCGAAGACGGTCAGCCCCGGCGTCCGGGTGGGTTATCTGGCCGGGCCGGCCGCGGAGATCGCCAAGCTCGCCAAGCGGGCCAACGAGATCTACATCTCGCCGAACATGCTGGCCGAGTCGATCGTCCTCGAGCTCTGCCGCAGCGGCGAGCTGGACCGCAACATCGCCTTCGTCAAGGGCGAGCTGAAGGCCCGCTGCGATGCGCTCGTCGCGGCGCTGCGCGAGCGCATCCCCGAGGCCGAGTTCGTCGTCCCCGAGGGCGGTTACTTCCTCTGGCTCGACCTCGCCGAGGGGACCGATGCGCGGGCGCTCCTCGCCGAGTCCAAGGCCGACGGCGCCACCTTCGTCGCCGGCCCCGACTTCATGATCGAGGGCGGCGGCAACAGCCTCCGTCTCTCCTTCGCCCCAGTGCCGGCCGACCGCGCCGACGAGGGCGTCGCCCGCATCGCCGGTGCGCTCGAGCGGGTCCGCGCCGCCTCCCCGGCCTGAACTATTCGACGACGATCGTGCCCTTCATGAAGGGATGGAAGGCGCAGTAGTAGGTGAAGGTCCCGGCCTTCTTCAGCGTGATCGCGCCCTTCGTGCCGGGCTGGATGGCGCCGCTTTCGAAGATGCCCGATTCGGTCGAGGTCGCCGTGTGGGCGGTCGAGTCTTCGTTGTTGAAGTCGACGGTCGTTCCCGCCGGAACGGTGATCTTGGCCGGCTTGAAGGTGTATTCCTTGATCGTCACCGCCTGCGGCGAGCCGCTCTTGGCGCCGGCTGCGCTCTGGGCAGCGGTTGCGCTCGACGAGGAAGAGGAGTCGCTGCTGCCGCAGCCGGCAATCGCGATCGCGAAGGCGGCCGGCAGGAGGCAGGCGAGACCGGCACGGGGGCGGATGGCGGATCCCATGCCACAGATACGGCGCTCCGGCCGGGTTGGATCACATGGACCGGGCTGGATCACATGGATATAGGCCGGGATCGTCCCGAACCGCGGCAATCGCAGCGATTTGTGATCCGGCCGGGCCGGGGCTCGCGTAGGGGACCGACAGAAGCGCAAACCAGCGAGGAGACGACGAACATGCCTGAGAGCAAGGAACTCGAAAACGCAGAGGCACCGGCGCAGAACGCGGTCGCCCGTGCAGTCAAGGATCCGGTGTCGCGCCGCAAGTTCATGGCGTTGACCGGTGGCTCGGTTGCCGCGGCCGCCTTCCTCGCAGCCTGTGGAAGCGACAGCAGCACCAGTACCACCACGACCTCGACCGCGATGAGCGGCGGGACCAGTGAAACCGAGCAGTTCGGCAAGGGCGACATCGGCATCCTCAACTACGCCCTGACGCTGGAGTACCTGGAGACGGCGTTCTACGCCGACGTGATCAAAAGTGGCCTCTTCGTGGGCGCCGAACTGGCGACGATCAAGAAGTTCGGCATGGAGGAGGGCGAACACGTCAGTGCCCTCACCGCCGCGGTGAAGTCGCTCGGCGGCAAGCCGGCGCCGGAACCGAAGACCGAATTCCCGCTCAAGAGCGCCAAGTCGGTGCTGGAACTGGCGGGCACGGTGGAGAACCTCGGCGCCGCGGCCTACCTCGGCCAGGCGGCCAACATCCAGAGCCCGGAAGTGCTCGCGTCGGCGCTCGCCATCCACAGCGTCGAGGGCAGGCACGCCTCCGCGCTGAACACCCTGCTGGGCCTGTCGATCACCCCGGACGGAGCGTTCGCCAAACCGGCGACCGCGAAGGAAGTCCTCAAATCCGTCGAACCCTTCATCGTCAGCTAGCGCGGCGAGAAAGCGAAAGGAAAAAGCAATGAATCACGCAGAACTTGCAAATCCAGAGCTCGCCGCGGTGGAGATCGCCGAGGACAGTGGAGACCTCTCCCGCAGCGACGTGATTCTCAAGGGCGCGTTGGCGGCCGGTGCCGTCTACGGCACCTTCATGGTCGGCCCGTACGTGCGCAAGGCGTTGGCGATGACCGGCAGCAGCGATGTCGACATCCTCAATTTCGCCCTCACGCTCGAGTACCTCGAGTCGACCTTCTACAAGGAAGCGAAGACCCGGGCCAAGGCAAGCGGTGAACTGAAGAGCCTGATCAGCCTGCTGGCCGAAGACGAGAAGCAGCACGTCGAAGCGCTGACGGCGACGATCAAGAAGCTCGGCGGCAAGCCCGTGGCGGAGCCGAAATTCGACTTCCCCTACAAGAACACCGCCGAATTCCTCAAGCTCGCCCAGACGTTTGAGGACACCGGGGTCAGCGCCTACAACGGCGCCGGTCCGATGATCAAGTCCAAAGAAGTGCTGGGCGCGGCCGGCTCGATCGTCCAGGTCGAGGCCCGTCACGCGGCGGCGATCCGCCTGCAGAACAGGGAAGAACCGGCTCCGGAAGCCTTCGACCCCTCGCTCGACGAAGCGCAGGTGCTGAAGGCAGTCGATCCGTTCATCGCGTAGGGGTCGAGAGGCCCGGAAGCGGATGATGGAAAGAGATGACCGTTAGAAGAGAGAAGGCCGAGCGGCTGGCCGATGAGGAGCTGATGCCGCTGATCGGGGCAAAGGACCCCGAGGCCTTCGAGGTCTTCTACGACCGCCACGGCGGCGTCGCCTACTCGCTCGCGTACAGAATCGTGGGCGAGAAGGCGGCCGCCGAGGACGTCACCCAGGAGGCCTTCATCTCGGTCTGGCGCAGCGGCGCCCGCTTCGACCGCACCCGCGGCAGCGTCCGCTCCTGGATGCTGAGCATCGTCCGCAACCGCGCCATCGACGCGCTGCGCAGCCGGGCGGGGAAAGCGCCGAAGCTGACCTTCGACGACGACGCGATCCTCGAGCAGCGGCCCTCCGGGGAGCTGACCGAGGAGGAGGCGATGCGGCGGGAGACCGCCAGCGAGGTTCGCGGGGCCCTCGGCGAGCTGCCCGGCGAGCAGTCGAAGGTGATCGAGCTGGCCTACTTCGGCGGCTTCAGCCAGTCGGAGATATCGCGGATGCTGGGAGTGCCTCTGGGCACGGTGAAGGGCAGGATGAGGTTGGGTTTGGAGAAGATTCGAGGAGAGCTGGCGGAGGGACTGGCATGAACGACAACGATCACGACAACTGGCGCGACGACGTCGCCGCCTACATGCTCGGGGCGCTCGAGCCCGAGGCGGCGGCGGAGTTGGAGCTCCACGCCGAGAGCTGCGAACGCTGCCGCTCGGAGATGCGCTGGCTGACCCCGGCCGTCGAGGCGCTGCCGGAGGCGGTGGAGCGGGTCGAGCTGCCGCTTCAGCTGCGCGAGCGGGTGATGGCCGAGGTTCGGGCCGACGCCGGCGAGCGTCGCCGCTCCGACGCCGAGCGCTACGGAGAGGCCGAGCCCGGGCGTATGGCCCGCGCCTCCGCCTGGCTGCGCGGGCTGGGGTCGGGGCCGATGGGCCTGCGCCCGGTCGCCGGTGTGGCCGCGGCGGTGCTGGTCGTCGCCGTGGTCGCCGGGTTCGCGATCGGCGGCGGAATCGGCAGCAGCAGCGGCGGTGGCACCAATACGATCTTTACCGAACAGCCCTCCGGCGTCACCGCGACGGTGGTCCGCAGGGGCGACGGCGGCACGCTGCACCTGACCGACGTGGGTGAGCTGCCGAGCGACCGGGTCCTCGAGGCCTGGGTCCGGCGCGAAGGCAAGATCGAGCCGGTGCGGGCGCTCTTCGTCCCCGACCGCCGCGGTCACGCGTCGACGACGCTCGGCGACATGAAGGGCGTCGACACGGTGATGGTCACCACCGAGCCCCCCGGCGGCAGCGACGCGCCGACGTCCGCGCCGATCGCAACCGTCCCGATACCCCAATAGGGCGAGCCGGCAGCGCGAAGGCGCGCCCAGCGGCTCGACGCGGCTAGCGCCCGTAGCGGTCCGAGGAGAGCACGAGCTGCTCCGGGATCGCCGCGCGCGGCGGTGGCGCCGGGTCGGCGCGGACCGAGACGGTCTCGGCGACGCTGCGGCTGACCTCGTGCGCCCCGTCGGCGGAGGCGATCGTCACCAGGGTGTCGTCGGAGCTCTCGACCGTGCCCTCCAGGCCCGGGTCCAGCCCGGCCGCCTTGAGGTAATGCAGCAGCTCCTCGGCCTCGTTCTCGAAGCGCAGGATGGTGACCTGGGCGCCGACCTCGACATCGGCCAGCAGCGAGCCCTGCTCGCGGATGCCCTCGACGATCGGGTGGCCGTGGGGGCAGGTTGTGGCGTCGCCGATCGCCGCCCGCATCCGCTCCTCCAGGACCGGCGACATCGCGTGCTCGATCCGCTCGGCCTCCTCGTGGACCTCGTCCCAGGGGATGCCGAGGACGTCGGTGAGGAAGCGCTCGATCATCCGGTGGCGGCGGACGATGTGGCTGGCGTGCTCGCGCCCGGACTCGGTGAAGGCGAGCGATTTGTCGCTGTTGCGCTCGACGTAGCCGTCGCCGATCAGGCGGCCGACCATCTCGTGCACGGTGGGGGGCGAGAGCTGCATCGCGCGGGCGATGTTGGCGCCGGTCATCGGCAGCCCGGCCTCCTCCAGCCAGAAGATGATCTCCAGGTACTCCTGCTCAGCGACAGTTGCCTCGGTCATCGAGGCGATACTAACGGCGCTCCATCAGGGTCGAGACGACTGCCTCGTAGAAGCCGTCGCCCATGCTGCCCTCGGTGACGGTGGCGTTCTCCCAGGCGCCGAGGGCGGCGCGCAGGCCGGGGTCGCGCTCGGGGCCGTTGGCGACGACGAAGAAGCGGCCGACCGAGGCGGCGACCTCGAGGTCCTCGACCGAGTCGCCGACGGCGATGCAGCCGGCGCGGTCGTAGCCGCGGGCGCGGGCGTGGGCGGCGACCGCCGCCGCCTTGCTGACCACGCGGGGGACCAGGTGGTAGGCGTGGGTGCGGCCCTCGACGGTCGCCATCGGCCGGCCGATGGCGCCGTTGTCGAGCAGCCGCAGGTCGTCGTCGCCGTGCTCGCCGAGCAGCGTGTTGGCCTCGTCGACGTCGACCTTGCCGCGGAAGAGATGGGAGAGGACGCGGCCGTGATGCCACGGCGCGTGGTACTCCAACCGCCCTTCGAAGTGCTCGAAGAGCAGCTTGGGGATGCCGCGCGCCTCGATCTGCTCGTAGATCGTGCCGTCCTCGTCGGGCCCCATGTCGCCGGTCATCAGCGTCGTCTCGCCCTCGATCGCGTAGGCGCAGCCGGCCTCGTATATGTAGGAGGACTGGCCCATCAGCCGGGCGGCCTCGTGGACCTGGGGCTCGCGGCGGCCGGACATGATCACGACCTCGACCCCGGCCCGCTGGCAGGCCTCGAGGCCGCGCGCCTGGGCCAGGGAGAAGCCCCCCTCGGCGTCGCGGAACAGCGAGGCGCCCTTGCCCAGCAGGGTCCCGTCGAGGTCGGTGTAGACGCATCTGAGTGCCATCGGCCCGGTCGCTACCGTAGCGACGATGAGATGGCGGCTCGCTGACAGGACGCTCGACTTGGCGCAGCCGTTGGCGGCCGGGATCGTCAACGTCACCGTCGACTCGATGTTCGAGGGGGCACGGAGCGGGACGCCGGAGCGGGCGGTCGCGGACGGGCTCGGGCTCCTGGCGGCCGGCTTCGACATGCTCGACGTGGGGGCGGTGGCGGCGAAGGCGGGACCGCCGGTCAGCGCCGAGGACGAGGCCGGGGTGTTGGTGCCGACGATCGCGGGGCTGGCGAGGAGTGTGTTTCCCGGCCAGGAGAAGGGAAACACACTCCTCGATCCGCCAGGGGTGCCGATCTCGGCCGACACCTTCTCGCCTGAGGTAGCGCGGCGGGCGCTCGACGCCGGGGCGGGCGCGGTCAACGACATCTCCGGGGGATCGGAGGAGATGTTCGGGCTGGTCGCGGAGAGCGGCTGCGGCTACGTGCTGATGCACATCGAGGGGCCGCCGCGGGTCGACCGGCCCTGGCGCGAGTACGGCGACGTCGTCGACCACCTCAAGGCCTGGTTCGAGGGGAGAGTCGAGCTGGCCCGAAGCCTTGGCGTCGCGGAGGAGCAGATCGCCATCGACCCCGGACTCGACTTCGACCTCAGCCCCGACCAGGACCTGGAGATCCTGCGGCGGCTCGGCGAGCTGCGCTCGCTGGGGCTGCCGCTGTACGTCTCGCTCTCCCGCAAGGACTTCATCGGCGCCGTGCTGGGGGGGTCCTGGGAGGAGCGGCTGGCCCCGGGCGAGCGCGAGTGGGGCACGGTCGCCGCCGTGGCCCTCGCCGTCCGCGAGGGCGCCGACATCCTTCGCATCCACGACCGCTCCTCACTGCAGGCGATGCGCGTCGCCGGCCAGATCGTCCGGCCGGCTCGGAGCACCGCCTGATGGCACGCGGTGGCAGTCTGCTCGGCCCCGCCTGGTCGATCGCGATCGATCCGGCGCGGCGCGACGGGCGGATCGTCGCCGAGACCTCGGAGTCCGAGCGCCGGGCGCGGCCGGTCTCGCTGCCGGAGTCGCTCGACCCGGCGTTCGCCGCAACGCTGCGGCGCGCCGGCATCGAGTCTCTCTACACGCACCAGCTCGAGGCCTGGGAGACGGCCGCCCACTCCAACCTGGTGATCACCAGCGGCACCGCCTCGGGCAAGAGCCTGGCCTTCAACCTGCCGGTGCTCGACGGCATCGCCCGCGACTCGAAACGGCGCGCCCTCTACCTCTATCCGACCAAGGCGCTGGCCCAGGACCAGGCCCGCAAGCTGGCTCAGCTGCGCCCGCCCGGCCTGCGCGAGGCGATCTACGACGGCGACACGCCGAAGGAAGAGCGGCCGGCGATCCGCCGCCGCAACAACCTCGTCCTCACCAACCCGGACATGCTCCACGTCGGCCTGCTGCCACATCACAAGAGCTGGGGCAACTTCCTCGCCAACCTCGAATGGGTCGTCGTCGACGAGGCCCACACCTACCGTGGCGTCTTCGGCTCCCATGTAGCCAACGTGCTGCGGCGGCTGCGGCGGGTGGCCCGCGCCTACGGCTCGGAGCCGCGCTTCCTGCTCGCCTCGGCGACGATCGCCAACCCTGTCGAGCTGGCCGAGCGGCTGGTCGGCACGCCCTTCGAGCTGATCGACGACGACGGCGCGCCGCGGGCCGGGCGCGAGGTGACGATGTGGAACCCGCCGCTGCTCGACAGGGCAACCGGGGTGCGGCGCTCGGCCCTCTCGGAGGCGGCCGACCTGCTGGCCGAGCTGGTCTCCCAGGGGGTGCGGACGATCTGCTTCCTCAAAAGCCGGCGCGGGATCGAGCTGATCCAGCGCTTCGCCCGCGAGAACCTGAAGGCGCGCGGCAAGCCGGAGCTGGCGGCGCGGATCGCCCCCTATCGCGGCGGCTACACCCCCCAGCAGCGGCGCGAGATCGAGGCGCGGCTGAGCGACGGCGACCTGCTGGCGGTGGTCGCGACCGACGCGCTGGAGCTGGGGATCGACGTCGGCGAGCTCGACGCGGCGATCTGCGTCACCTTCCCCGGCACCGTCGCCAGCCTGCGGCAGATGTGGGGCCGGGCCGGGCGGCGCCGGCGTGGGCTCGCCGTCTACGTCGCCGGCCAGGACGCCCTCGACCAGTTCTTCTGCCGCCACCCGGAGGAGTTCCTGGAGCGGCCGGTGGAGGCGGCGATCCTCGACCATGACAACGAGCAGATCGCCGCGCGGCACCTGATCGCCGCCGCCTACGAGCTGCCGCTGACCGACGCCGACGAGGAGATCTTCGGGCTGGGCTGGCGGGCGCGGGCGGAGCGGCTGCTCGCCGCCGGGGAGCTGCGCAGCGTCGCCGCCGGGCTGCTGCCGCGCCGCAGCGACTTCGTCGCCTCGCGGATCCCACTGCGCTCGGCCTCCTCGGACTCGGTCGCGGTGATCGAGCGCGGGGCGGGGGAGATGCTCGGGCTGGTCGAGGCCGAGCGCGCCTTCACGACGATCCACCCGGGGGCGATCTACCTCCACCTCGGCCGCTCCTACGAGGTCGAGCGGCTCGATGTCGAGGAGCGGCGGGCGATCGTCTCCGCATTCGACGGCGACTGGTACACGCGCCCGAAAAAGGAGACCGAGATCTACATCGAGCGCACCCTCGAGCAGCGCGAGGTCGCCGGGGTGCAGCTGAACTTCGGCGAAGTCTCGGTGACCGAGCAGGTGATCGCCTTCCAGCGGGTCTCGATCTCCGACCAGGAGCCGATCGACATCGTCGCCCTCGATCTGCCCGAGCAGAGCTTCGTCACCCAGGCGCTCTGGTACGTGCTGCCGGAGCGGCTCAGCGCGGCGCTGCCGAGCGACGTCCTGCTCGGCTCCCTGCACGCCACCGAGCACTGCCAGATCGCGGTCCTGCCGCTGATCGCGATGTGCGACCGCTGGGACATCGGCGGCCTCTCCACCAACGTCCACTTCCAGACCGGCCGCTCGACGATCTTCATCTACGACGGGCATCCTGGCGGGGTCGGGATAACCCAGCGCGGCTACGAGCAGTTCGAGCGCCTGCTGGGCAACGCCGAGCGGCTGATCGCCGAGTGCCCCTGCGAGTCCGGCTGCCCCTCCTGCGTGCAGAGCCCCAAGTGCGGCAACCTCAACGAACCGCTGCACAAGGCGGGGGCGCTGGAGCTGATGGGGCTGATGCGGGCGCACCGCGCCTAACATGGGCGCCATGCCCGAGGAGTCGTACGAGGGTGGTGCGCCCGGGCGGCCACGTCGTCCTCGCCGACCACCTCACGGACGCCGACGGCGACGCCGCGGCCTGGCACGAGGAGATCGAGCGCCTGCGCGATCCCTCCCACTGGGCCTCCCTCACGCGCGAGCGCCTGCTGGCGGCGGGCGACGCCGCCGGGCTCGTGCTCGACGAGGAGCAGGTGGTGCCGCTCGACCTCGACTTCGGCGAGTGGCTGGGACGGGGCTCCGGTGGGCCTGGCGCCGCCGCCCTGATCGAGCGCCTGCTGGGCGAGGCGCCGCCGCCCTGATCGAGCGCCTGCTGGGCGAGGCGCCGGCGAGCGCCGAGAGCTTCCGGGTAACCGGCGGGAGCGGCGGCTCAGGTGAGGGCGGCGGTGAGGGCGGCGGACGGCGCCTGCTGCTGCGCAACTCGGTCACCCGCTGGCGACGTGTCTGAGCTTGCCCGCCATATAGAGACGTCAAGCTCAGACACCCCCTTTGGGATCATGGCCAGAGTTCGCGCAGGGCGAGGATCGCGAATGCGTGCGGCCAGGCAAGCGGGGTGGTCGAGCGCGGCACGCCGGTGCGGGCGTCGACCCGCTCCGGCAGCTCGCCGGCCGGCGTCGCGGCACGCCGCAGGTCCCGGATGAGCCGCAGGGCCTGCGAGCGGTCGCCGAGCGCGGCGAGGCTCCAGGCGCTCCAGGCCGTCGGCGCCATCCACGGGTCGATGCCGGGCCAGTTTTCGCCGGGGACGATGCCGAAACGGGTCTGCCGAGCCGCCAGGCGGATGAGGGTCCTGCGCGCCGCGGAGAAGAGCACCGGCCGCGGAAACGGCCGCACCGCCCAGGCCGCCGCCGAGTCGAGCCCCGACTCCGGCTCCCCCGAGCTCCGCGCCAACCCCCCCGCAGCCCCGAACCTCGCCGCAATCCCCGCCCCCCGAACCGCGGGGTTGGCGATTGCGTTGGCGAGGTAGTCGCCCGGGGTGCCCTCCTGGTAGTCGGGACGGTCGCGCCAGGGGAGTCCTGCGGTCGGGGATGGGATGCCGGCGGCGCGGGCCGCGACGGTGACCCAGCCGGTGGCGTCGCCCTGCGCCACTCGACCCGGCACCGGGGCGCCGTCGCCGTAGAAGCGCGCCGCGGCGCCGAGGTCGAGCCGGCCCAGGAAGCGGGCGGCCCGGCGCGCCTCGGCCGGGTAGCCGGCGGCGGCGAAGGCGAGGGTGGCGGTGGCGGCGTCCCGGGGCCATACGTAGGCCCAGCCGTCGCGGGTGCCCGCCGCCACGGCGCCGGTGCGCCGGTCCGTCAGCGCCCGCAGGGTCAGCAGCGAGCGGCGGTACATCCGTCGCGCCCATCCCGGCGCCGTGCGTCCCAGCGGTCGGGCGCGGTCGAGCCAGCGGCGGTCGCGTCCGGCGCTCCGGCGGACGAGCGCCTCGGCCTCCCGCGCCACATCGCCTCCGGCCGGGCCGGAGCACAGCAGAATCAGGCGCCCCGGCCGGCGTGCGCCCCGGCAACCGCCGCCCGCCCCGCCCTCCAGGTCGACGCCGATCCGCGGCGCGGCGCGGACGCCGGCCGGGGCGACCACGTCGAGGATCTCCGCCAGCGCCCGCCCGGCCGCCGCGCTGGTGAGGACGACCCGCGCCCGCCCGACCCGCGCCGTGGTCTGCAGCACGTTGGTCCCCGGGAGGTAGCGCTGCGAGACCGAGTCGGCGCGCCAGAGCGGCCGCGCCGGACCGCCGCCGACGCTGACCCGCGGCACGATCCCGGTGCCGGCGGGCACGCTGCCGGCGGCCTGCCGCCCGGCCGGGTTGTCGACCAGCGCCCGGCCCGCCGGCCCCGGCGCCCGCAGGTCAACCACGTCCCCGTAGGCGTCGATCGCGGCCGTCAGCCCGCCGCCGCCGACCACCGCGTTGCCGAGGAACGGGGCGGGCAGCCCCGGCAGGCCCGCCGGAGTCCGCGGATCCACCCCCGACCCGCCGGAGACGACCGCCACCCCCACCGCCCCGGCGGCGACCAGCGCCAGCGCTGCACGGGTCCAGGCCATCCCCCAATGCAATCAGCCCCGGGCGCTCCCGCTTGCTCCGGGTTTGGTGGATGACTTCGCGCGGCTACGAGATTGGTTCGCCGCCCGCTGATCCTCTGGTCCAAGCACCTCCGCCACCGACGGGCAGCCGCCGCCCTCACAGCACGACTCGACCTTCTGGCGGCAGTCGGCGCACCACCAGGCCGAGCGCATCCAGAACAGCCGGTGGGGCTGGCCGGTCAGTCCGCAGATCACTCGGCGATCCTCGCGTCTGTATCGGCGGAGGGGTTACGATCATGCCGAACCCGATCACAAAGCAATCCTTTCCGGAGGCCGATGTCCCAGCTCGAGTGCCCCAGCTGCAGGCTCAGGATCCAGGCCCTGGGCGCGCCGACAAATTGCCCGCGCTGCCTGGTCCGTAGAGCCGAGCGGATTGAGCTGCTCGCCCCCGGCACCTCGGTCTCTGAGCCGCCGGCGCCGGCCGATCGCCCGGCGGACGCAGCCCCTACCGCACCACCTTCTTCAACTCCGCCCCGGCGCTGAACCTCGCCACCCGCTTGGCCGCGATCTGAATCGTTTCGCCGGTGCCCGGGTTGCGCCCATCGCGTGCCGGGCGCCGCACCGCCGAGAATTCAACCGCGACCCACAACATGGCCTTGGGCTCTCTACCCATGCGAGGTGACAGGTTCTCACGTAGTCTTCCGCCGCCATGCCCCTCTTGCGCTCCTCGCTTGACCGGGTCATAGCTGTCTATCGCGGAGCGATGAGGCGCGAACCGCCGCGCAACCCGGGCCCCGAGCGGCGCTTCTATCGTGGCCCCGTCCGTTGGCTGACCGTCCCCACCGCAGCCGACCTGAACGGGTTCACGCTCATCTCCTGGCCCGAGCTGCGCGCCGGCTGGATCGCCCGCGCCCGCGCCACCGGCATGCGCCGCTCCTCGCTCGAGAGCCCCGTCCAGCCCTGGCTCGACTGGCTCGGCCGCCTCGAGCGGTTGGCGATAACCGGCGTCGACCTCGACGGCCCCGAGGCCGCCGCCGACCTGCTCGGCTTCGTCGTCGAGCCGGCGACCCGGAGTGGGGTGGAGCTGGCGATCGCAGCCCGCCAGTCGCTGGAGGATCTGGACGAGGCCGCCTTCACCGAGCCCGAGTTCGGCTACCCCTATTCGCTGCAGCGTCTGCGCTGGGCGCTGCGCGGCGAGCGCCCACTTCGCCGTGCCTCCGCCCGCCTGCCCGAGACCGGCTTCGCTCCCGACGCCGCCCAGGCGGCCGCGGTCGGCGCCGGCACGGGCGTCGTCCAGGTGATCGCCCCGGCCGGCAGTGGCAAGACGGCAGTCCTGGTCGAGCGCGTCCGCGAGCTGCGCCGCCGCGGCACCCCCGCCCGGGAGATCGCCTGCCTCACCTTCAACCGCGCCGCCAAGGCGGAGCTGATCGAGCGGCTTGGGCCCGCCGGCGTCGGCGACGTCGACGCCTTCACCTTCCACGGCCTCGCCTACCGGATCGCCCTCGACGCCGGGGCGCTCTCGCGGCAGACGAAGATCGGGCCACCGACCCTCGCCCAGTGGCGCCGTCTCGCCGCGCTCGCCCGTGAGCGGGCCGGCACCGAGGTCTGGTTCGAGCCCGCCGAGGCGGCCGAGATCCTCGCCCAGGTCAAGCTGGAGTTCCTGCTCAGCGCCGAGCAATACGCGGCCACCGTCGCCGCCAGCGAAGACCCGAACACCCAGACGATGGCCGCCCTCTACACCGCCCATGAGGAGATGCAACGTGAGGGAGACAGCCTCGACTTCGACGACCTGATCCTGCGGGCGGTGCTGGCCCTGCGAGACGACGAGGCGGTGCGCGAGCGCTGGCAGGGGCGCTATCACCAGATCCTCGTCGACGAGTACCAGGACATCGAGCCCGCCCAGGAGCTGATCGTCCGCATCCTCGCCGCCCCCCAGGACCAGCTCTTCTGCGCCGGCGACGAGGACCAGATGCTCTACGCCTTCCGCCGCGCCAGCGTCGAGCGGATCATCCGCCTCGATGGCCTCTATCCCGGCCTGCAGCGCGTCGCCTTCACCACGAACTACCGTTGCGCCGCCAGTCTGGTCGAGGCATCCCGCGCCCTGATCGACGCCAACCAGGTCCGCTTCCCCAAGCTGGTCGAGCCCGACCCCAGCCGAGCCGACCGGGGCACCGTAAACCTCTACCCCTACATCCGCCCCGCCGAAGTCGCCGCCGAGGTCGCCGCGCTGCTGCAGGGCAGGCAGCCCGACGAGGTAGCCGTCCTTGCCCGCACCACCAACGCCCTGCGCCCGCTGGCCCTCGCCTGCGCCGAGCTCGGCGTCCCGATCGGCGGCGCCGAGCGGCTCTTTGAGCTCTCCGGGGGCCGGCTCGCGATCCAATGTCACCTGCGCCTCGCCCTCCATCCTGAGCAGGCAAGCGCCGAGCTGATCCAGCGTGTCTGCCAGACCCCCGCTCGCGGCCTCGGTCGCGGTGCCGATCGCGCGATCGCCGCCCGCCTGCGCGCCGGCCAGAGCTTCGAGGCCGCCTTCGCATCCGTCGCCGCTCCTCGCCGCGGCCGCGGCGCTCTGCTCGCCCCCGGCCCACTCTTCACCCGCCTGGCCTCTGCCCTCGACGCCGCCGCGGCGCTCGCCGTCCTCCGCGGCCCCGGTGGCTTCGATGAGTGGTTTGAGCAGGCCGACCAGCTGGCCGGCCTCGATCAGTTCGAGTCCGAGGTGCTTCGCCGCGCCGAGCGCGACGCCGCCGGCCTCGCCCCCGACGTCTACCTCGCCGGCCTCGAGCACCAGGCCGAGGCCCTGCATCGGGTTCGTCAAGACGGCGCGATCGAGCTGCTCACCATCCACGCCGCCAAGGGACGCCAGTGGCCACACGTCATCCTCCTCGCCTGCGATGAGGGGGTCCTGCCCCATGCCCGCTCCGCCAAGCCCGACCCTGACGAAGAAGCCCGCGGCGAGGGAATCGAGGCCGAGCGCCGCCTCGCCTACGTCGCCTTCACCCGCGCCGGGGAGCGCCTCGACCTCCACTACGACCGCGCCCGCCCCAGCCGCTTCCTGCAGGAGGCCGGGGTGATCCCTTCCAGCACGCGCCCACCCCCGCTGCCACTACAGCCGCTCCCTCCCCGCCGCCTCGCCTGGCTGCGGAAGCAATGGCATTGAAAGCGGTTTGCGCTCGACCTTATTGAATGCCCCCTCGGGCTGTTTCGGCCGTTTTTCGGGGCCATTGCCACTTCGGGTAGCTGGAGGACCTGTCCAGCCTGGGGCCACAGCTTGTGGAAGCGCCCGGTGAGCTTGAAGGGTGACCCGGCGAGAAGTTGGATCGGGCTCGGCCAAACCCCGACCAAATGCATGGCAATATCCACCCGTCGCCCAGTCGACGGTGTTGACGTTTTGCAAAGCGCAAGCACGCTCGTACCCGCACAACGCCGGCCGCGAAGTCGTCGGCGCCAAGAGAAGCCCGCGCCGAGAAGCTGATTGTAAAAGCGGCAAGAGCTACACGCTCAAGCGGTAGGTCTTCCGGCATCACCTTCGGTGGCCCCGCCTGTGCATGTTGGCCTCTGGCTGGCAAAGGCCAAAACATGCTCACCAAAGCCTCGGCCATATCGAGAGGAGATGCCACAATGGACCCCGTGAAATCGCAGCCCCACCCAACCGCTCTGCCCAAGTCTTCGCCGCAGGGCAAGCTCAAGTCCGGCCTTCCCGGCACCCCCGAGGAGCAGGATCGGGGACTGCGCGCCGCGATGAAAAAGCACGCCGAGACCCTGCGTCGCCTGGCGCGGTAGGCCCTGTTCACATTCGACCGTGGCTGAGGTCTTCTACGTCGAGCTGGGCGACTACTGTCGCATCGCCGCCCAGGTCCTGGGCACTGCGCCCGAGCAGGTGGCCCGCCTGCCGCGGATCGGCCTTGCCGATTCAAAGTGGCCGCTGAGCAGCTCGGCTGCGGCGAGGAGCGCCACCACGAGTTCGAGCCCGGCCCAGCCTCATCGCCGGGCGGCGATCACAGTTCGCGCAGGGTTTCGACCCCGGCCGCGAGGCCGGCCGGCCTGAAGTCGGGCGGGTAGAGCGCCCGGATCCGGCCCTGCGGGTCGATCGCGAAGATTTCGGCGTTGTGCTCGATTTCCTCGGGGTCCTTGGCGTTGCGTTCGGGCTTGACGCCCCAGGTTGACCAGACGTTCTCCAGTTCCGCCCGCGAGCCCAGCAGCCAATCGATCTCGCCGCCGGTCAGGTGGCGGCGGTTGAACTCGGCGGCGCTGCTCGGGGTGTCGTGGGCCGGGTCGACCGAGACGGCGAGGAACAGCGGCCGCTTCGACGGCGGCAGCTCGGCGAACGCGGTGTGGACCTTGCTTGCGACGATCGGGCAGAGGTCGTGGCAGTGGGTGTAGAGGAAGGCGACCAGGACCGGCCTGCCCTTCAGGCGAGCCAGGTCGATCGGCCGACCGCGGTAGTCGGTCAGGTTGATGGCCGGCGCCGGCCTGGGTGGGACCGCATCGCCGCCGGGGAAGCTGGCCGCGGTCGCTTCGCCTCCCGACGAGCCGCCGCAGCCGCAGACGATCAGGCCGGCGAGGAGGGCGAGCAACCCCAGGGCGAAGTCGGCCCGCCACCGAGCGGGGATGCTCATCGGCTCGCCTCGAGTCGCCGCCGAAGTTCGCCGCCACGCCCGGCGGCGACCGACCGCCCCGCGCGGCGCTCGTCGAGGTCGATCCCATGTTCGTAGGCGAGGTCGAGAAGCTCCTGGCGTTCGGTGTCCTGCCTGGCCCATCGCAGCACCAGCCAGGCAAGGATGCCGAACATCAGCAGGGCGCTCTGCACCATCAGAACGACCCCGGCCAGGCTCTGGTCGGTGATCGGGTCGAGGCCGTGGGCGCGGTCGCTGGCGACGTAGAAGGGGTAGAGGACGGTGCCCGACCACATCAGGATGTTGGCCAGCCCCATGCTCGAGAAATGGACCGCTCCCGCGTAGATCGCCTTGGCGCCGTTGCCAAACCACTCCGGCTTCGGAAAGGGGCCGAGCAGGGCAAGCCACATCAGAACCCCGGCGGCGACGAAGCTGGCGTGCTCACAGAGGTGGATGACCTCGTTTTCCTCGGCCGCCTGGTAGAGCGGCGGCGCGTGCCACCCGTACATCACCACCAGCCAGATCGCCACCGCGAGGGCCGGATGGGTGAGCTTTCGCAGACGACGCAGGCCCGGCTTGGTGAGGATCGGCCCGAGCATCGGCCCGGTCAGGCCGAGGGCGATCAGCAGCGAGGCCTCCTCGAGCAGCAGCGTGTGCTGGATCATGTGGCCGTAGACGAAGTTGTCGGCGAGCACGTCCATCGGGCCGACCGTCGAGAGCACGATCACCGACAGGCCGCAGGCAAAGCTCGCCTGGCGGGCGAGGCTCGGCTGGCGCCCCCGCTCGCGCAGCTGGCCGACGCGGTAGAAGTAGACCACCCCGATCAGTAGCGGCAGGCTGATCGAGGTGACGGTGCTCCATTCGAGCGGGATGCCGAGTTGCATCGGGCGCTGTTCTACTCCTCGAATCTAAAGAAAGCCTGCGACTCTCGGCGCGATGTCAGAGGGCGGACATCCCGACGGAATCCCTTGTCCCGCCGGGCGCGGCCGAATGCTTCAGCTGCCGTGAGCGTCGACCTCGACGGGTGCCTCCTCCGTCGGGGTGGCTGAAGCGGTCGGAGCCGGAGCCTGCTCCGGCTCGCCGCCCTCCAGTGACGATTTGAATTGGCGGAGGCCGGAGCCGAGGGAACGCCCGACTTCCGGGAGTTTTTTCGGTCCGAGGACGAGCACGGCGACGATCAAGACGACCAACAGGTGCATCGGGCTCTCGAGTCCACTGAACAAGATCTGCCCCCTTCCTTTCGCGTGCCTTCTTCTCGATCCTACGCTCTGAGCCGTGTTGCGGATCAGGGCTTCCGGCAGTTGGCCCGGTCGCGATCAGGATCCGGGCCTGGCCGGCGCGGCCGCGTAGGCACGCAGGACGTCGCGATGGTCCAGCCAGCCGACAACCTCACCGCCACCGGGGGCGAAGATGGGCAGCCCCTCCCGATCGCCGCCGGTGAGCCAGTCGACGGCGAGGGCGAGCACTTCGTCAGAACCCAGCTCGGGAGCCGCCTCGACCAGATGCTCGATCGTGACGATGGCCTCGCCGCCCGCCCCCCGCTCGATGTCGCGCACCGTGATCACGCCGATCATCGCGCCCGACTCGTCGGCAACCGGCAGCGCATTCCGGCCCTGCCGTAGAAAGGCATCGGTCGCCTCCGAGGGCGACACGGTCGCCGTCAGCGGGTCGACCGGAGGACCCATCGCATCGCCGATCGAGAGGCCGGCGAGGGCTCCGCTCGAGGCTGGCCGCTCGATGTCGATGCCGCGCCGACGCAGCTTCAGGGTGTAGATCGAGTCCTCGCTCATCGCCCGGCTCAAGGCGGTTGCGATCACGACGGCCAGCATCAGCGGCAGGATGATCGAGTAGTCGCCGGTCAGCTCGAAGACGATCAGCACGGCGGTGATCGGGGCGCGGCCGGCGGCGGCGAAGACCGCTGCCATCCCGACCAGGCCGTAGGCGCCGGCGCTGGCGGTGGCGTCGGGCAGGATCGCGTGAACGGCGCTGCCGAAGGCGCTGCCGAGCATCGCCCCCATGAAGAGCGAGGGGGCGAAGACGCCGCCCGAGCCCCCGATCGCCATCGTCAGGCTGGTCGCCATGATCTTGCCGGCCAGCAGAGCCAGCAGGAAGGCCAGCGCGTACTGACCGCCGATCGCGTTTTCGAGCACCGGGTACCCCACCCCGTACATCTCGGGGAGCACCAGCAGAACGCAGCCGAGGAGGAGCCCCCCGGCCGCCGGCCGCAGCCACTGTGGCCCGCGCCAGAGCCGGTCCGCGAGGTCCTCGGAGCCGTAGAGGACGCGAATGAAGGTGAGGCCGACGAGCGCTGCGATCACCCCGAGCAGCCCATAGAGTGGGTACTCGACGGCGGTCTGGACGTGGAAGGACGGCAGGGTCAGAAAGGCTTCGCCGCCGAAGGCGAGCCGGCCCACAGCGGTCGCCACGACGGAGCTGAGGACGACGACGCCGAAGTTGCGGGTCTGGAAGTCGCGCAGGATCAGCTCGAGGGCGAAGAAGACGCCGGCGATCGGGGCGTTGAAGGTGGCCGCGATTCCCCCGGCCGCTCCGCAGGCGACGAGCAGGCGCATCTCTTCGCCGCCGACCCGGGTCAGCTGCCCCAGGCCCGACCCGAGCGCGGAGCCGATCTGGACGATCGGTCCCTCGCGGCCGACCGAGCCACCGGAGCCGATGCAGAGTGCTGAGGCGAGCGCCTTGACGATCGGGACCCTGGCGCGGATCCGGCCCTCGTTGGAGTGGACGGCGAGCATCACCTCGGGGACGCCGTGGCCGCGGGCCTCCGGAGCGAAGCGAGAGACGAGCGGCCCGTAGAGGAGCCCGCCGAGGACCGGCACGACGAGGACGACGTAGGGCCCGAGGATTGGGATGTGGGGGTTCGTGAAGTGGCCGAGGTCGCTGGGATCGCTGTGGCCGCTGAAGAGCTCGGTGAAGCCGAGGATCAGGTAGCGGAAGACGATCGCGCCAAGCCCGGCGCCGACGCCGACCACGAGCGCCATCGCCATCAGCAGTCCCTCCTGACCGCCGAGGCCGGCGCGAACCTGCAGCACGGTGTCGCCGGAAGGGGTGAGTCGCGAGCGGACCCAGTCGAGGCGATTCATCCCGCCGACACTATGGAGACGTCCTCGGGCGAATCGCTCCGTAAAAGGCTGGGAGTGCCGAGTGTCAGAAAACTGACAGGTTCCGGGGCGAAGGCGGTCAGAATTGGCACCATGCCCGAGTCGTCGATCGAGATCCTCGTCCGCGAGCCAGATCTGGCTCGCGGTCTCGATCGAGATTGCCGGGACAGGGCCCGGAGGGAGTGCGTAGCCGCCGTGGTCGAGGTGAGCAGGGGCGTTTGGGAGCCCGCCCGGGAGGGGCCAGACCCCGGCGGCTTCGGACTGCTCGTGCTCTCCGGCTTCCTGGTCCGGCGCGTCGGCCAGGGTGGCCGCTTCGGAGCCGAGCTGTTGGGCCCGGGAGATCTGCTGCGGCCTTGGCAGACGCTCGGCTCGGGCGCCAGCGTTCCCTTCGAACCGGCCTGGACGGCGATCGCCACGACCGGGGTCGCAGTCCTCGATAGGCAGTTCGCGCGCCGCGCCGCGCCCTTTCCTGCTGTGGCTACCCAGCTCGTGGACCGGGCGATGCTCCGCTCGCGGCATCTGGCGATCGCGATGGCGATCGTCCACCAGCCACGAATCGACCGGCGTCTGCACATGCTCTTTTGGCACCTGGCCGACCGTTGGGGAACGGTGGGCAGGGATGGCGTCGCGATCGAGGTGCCTCTGACGCATGCGCTGCTGGCCGAGCTGGTCGCGGCGCGGCGGCCAACGGTGAGCACCGCGATGAGCGCTCTGGCGCGGGAGGGGAAGGTCGAGCGCAACGGGGGCAGCTGGCTGCTGCGAGACGGCCCTCCCGACGAGCTGAGCGAGTTGGCGGCGACGGACCAGTTGTAGCCCCCTGAGCCATTGTTTCGTCCGGATCCGCCTTTCTGGGTCAGCCTCGCCGCTGTCCCAACTCTAAAGGTGACCTTTTTGGGAGCCGATCAAAGAGCGCGTGAGGAACTCGAGGACACCGAGGTGCAGTAGACGAGCCCGGCTGGCGGTGGGGCGAAGAGCTGTCGTTGAGGCCGTCACCCCGCGGAACGGCGACAGCGAGGCCGGCTTCACGCTGATCGAGCTTCTCGTCGTGATGCTGATCCTCGGCATCCTCGCCGCGATCGCGCTGCCGGCATTCTTCAACCAGAAGGAAAAGGCCTATGACGCCAAGGCCAAGGAAACCGCCCACACGGTCCAGGTCGCGGTTGAGGCGTGTTCCACCGAAAACGGTGGCGAATACAAAAACTGCAAAGCAGAAGCAACGCTGGAGAAAATCGAGCCGACCTTGAAAAGCGCTCCGAAATTCACGGTGAAGCCAAAAAAAGTTGGTGGCTATCTCATCAAGGTGACTGCGGAAACGAGCGAAGACAAATTCGAAATCGAACGGCTTCCAACAGGCGAACTGAAATATCCATGCTCGCCCAAAGCCAAGGGCGGTTGCCCTTCCAGCAAGAGCTGGGCAAGCGACTAGATGACGTGCCCAGGGACCTTCCGAACAACTGAATAGGCATCCGGATCGCTCCCGAGGCTGTGGGTCGACGAACTCACAGAAGGAGAACCCGGATGCAAAGCAAGCGTAGGTGGCTGCACGAACAGGGCGCGCTGCGGCGCACGCCACATGGTGGCGTTTGCGGGGGCTGGCGTCTGACGGGCTCGAGCAGCTCCGCCGTGCCGGAAGCGTCAGAGCTCTGACGTCTTCACCCGCGCTCGAATGCGGAGCTGGCATCGCGGGGTACACTCCCGCGCCCTCGTGGACGAACGCTTGGACGCTCTCAGCAACGACGCCAAGCTTGTCCACGCCTATCTTTCGGCGACGACTGGGGCCAGGGAGTCCGACGAGATCGCAGACGGCCTCGAGGGCCGTCTGCGGCTGGCCGAGGTGGCGGTGGCGATTCGCGAGCTGGAGGTGGCCCAGCTGGTCGCGCGATCCGACGATTACTGGTCGATCACCGCTCGGTGAAGGTCAGCCCTCCGCGGGCACGGGTGCCTCGGTCCCACCGAACGCATGGCGGTTCTGCAGGGCGGTGCCGACGAACGGGAAGACCAGGGTCGAGAGCATCGCCGCGCCGACCAGGCCCGCGGCGGTTGAGGCTTTCATGTGCCCGTCCTCCACGGCGAGGGTCGTGATCGCGACGACCAGCGGCAGCTCCGTCGCCGAGTAGAAGGCAAGCGCAGCGCGCTGGGTCGAGCCGAGCACGTCGCGGTAGAGCAGCATCGCCGGCGCCCCGCGCACAACCAGGAACAGGCAGAAGAACATCACCAGCTTCGCCATCGCCGGCGCCGAGCCGAGTGCCTCGAGGTCGAAGTTCATGCCGCTGTAGATGAAGAAGAAGGGGACGAAGAAGCCGAAGCCGACCGCCGTCAGCTTTGAGTCGAAGACGGCGACCTCGTGACCGCGCAGCGCCGCCCTGGTGATCATTCCCGCGACGAAGCCGCCCAGCAGGATGTCGAGGTGCAGGTGCCCGGCCAGGCCGACCAGGCCGAAGACGAGGACGACGGTGATCCGGATCGCCAGCTGGTTGCTCGACTCCAGGCTGCGCTCGAGCGCCGACCATCCGCGCCAGACGACCCCCATCGAGAGCAGCGCGATCGCGACCGCGATCAGGACGAAGGCGATCAGGATCACCGCCTCGCGCAGCGGGTGGTCGGTCGAGAGGAAGAGCGTCACCAGCAGGATTGGCCCGAACTCACCGACCGCGCCGGCGCCCAGCAGATAGGTGCCGAACCTGGTCTTCAGCTCACCGCCGTCGCGGAGGATCGGGATCAAGGTCCCGATCGCCGTAGTCGCCATCGCCGAGCCGGTGTAGATCAGGGAGTCGATCACCCCGAGGGCCACCAGCAGGCCCCCGATCGCGTAGGCGAGCGCGACCGAGAGCAACCAGCCACGGGCCCCGAGTCGCAGCGGCGCGCCGCGGATCCGCTCGAAGTCGATCTCGTAGCCGGCGAAGTAGAACAGCATGCCGAGGCCTAGGTTCGAGAAGAAGAGGATGAATTCGTCGGTCGAGGCCCAACCGAAGCCGTGAGGGCCGATCAAGATCCCGAACAGCAGCTCGAGCACAACCACCGGCGGCGCGATCCTGCGCGGCAGGACGGCAACCGTGGCCGCGGCCACCGCGCTGGCGAGAACGATCAGGAAGAAGGAGGTGGTGTCGACGTGAACCACGGGGGCGGGGTGATCGTATGTGTCGTCAAGGCTGCCGCGCGATTACTGTCCCGAACGTGAAGCGGTCGAGGAGCGATTCCTGAAGCGGGGGCGACGGCATCGATCGAGGGCGACGCCGGGCGCCGCGGTGCTCACGTTCCTCGCTCTGGTCGGGGCGCTGAGCGGCTGCGGCTCGATCTCGGCGTCCGCCGGCAACTTCAGGTCGGCGCAGCCGAACGTCCTCACTGTCGCCACCTCCGCCGTCCCCAGTGCCGGCTTCTGGGAAGGGACGGCGACCCACCCGACCGGTGGCTTCGAGTACGAGCTCGCCCGGGCGATGGCGAAGCGCTTCGGCCTCGATCGGCTGCAGATCAAGATCGTCCATTTCCACCGGCTGGTCGAAGGCCATCTGGGCGGCGCCGACCTCGGCATCGACCTGATCACGCCCACCGCCGAACGCGAAAACGTCCTCGAATTCTCGACTCCTTACCTCAAATCCGCGCCGACCGTGGTCGTCGCCAGCGGCACCGAAATCCCCGACCTCGCCAGCGCCCAGGAACTGCGTTGGGGCGCGGTCCGCTCCACCACCTTCGTCGAAGCGATCGCCGACTCGATCGTGCCCGAAGCGCCGACCCGCCTCTTCGACGGCCAGCGCGAACTGCTCGCTGCGCTGGGCTCCGGCCGGGTCGAAGCGGCGCTGTTCGACCTACCGCTCGCCGTCGCCACCGCCAACGAGTCCGAAGGAGAGCTGGAAGCGGTCGCACAGCTTCCCGAGCGCGAGGCGCTCTCGGTGGCATTGCCGAAGGGCAGCCCCAACCGGCAGGCCGTCGATTCGGCGATCCGCGCCTTCACCGCCGACGGCACGATCGAAGATCTGCTGAGCGAATGGGTGGGCAGCGACGCCACCGACGCCGAATCCGCGATCCCCCTCCTCCACACCACCCTGCACTGATGCCACCCCAGACCATCGCCTCGATCGCCCTCAAATCCCCGAGCGGGGCGGCTTGGGAGTTCCTGATCCTCTTCGTCGTGATCATCATCGGGCCGCCGCTGATGAAACGGGCACGCGTCCCCGGGATCATCGGCCTGCTCGTCGGTGGCTACGCGATCGGCTCCTATGGCCTCAACCTGATCGGCGCCGGCAATACCACCGTCCCCGACCTCGGTCAGCTCGGGTTGCTCTATCTGATGTTCGTCGCCGGGGTCGAGCTCGACCTCGGCCTCGTCCGCGTCCACCGCCGCGCCGTGCTCAGCTTCGGCGCGATGACCTTCGCCCTGCCGATGCTGTTCGGCACGGCGATCGGGCTCGCGCTCGGCTGGATCCTCCCGGCGGCCCTGCTGCTGGGTGCCCTGCTCTCCTCCCACACCCTGCTCCTCTACCCGACCGCCCGCGCCGCCGGCCTCTCGGCCGACCGCGGCGTCGCCACCGCCGTCGGCGCCACCGTGCTCACCGACACCGCGGCGCTGATCGTCCTCGCCGCCGTCTCCGGCTCGCAGCTCGCCGGCGGATCGAGCGCCTCGATCGCGATCCAGATCGTCGTCGGGCTGGCGGTCCTGGTCGCCTTCACGCTCGGCTTGCTGCCGAGGCTGGCGCGGCTGGCCTTCCGCTATCTCGGCACGGACCGGGTGGTCCGCTACCTGCTCGCCGTCGCCTCCTTTCTCGCCGCGGCCACCGTTGCCGACGTCTTCGGGATCGAGCCGATCGTCGGCGCCTTCTTCGCCGGCCTTGCGCTCAACCGGCTGGTCCCCAACGAGGGGCCGCTGATGGACCGGATCGACTTCTTCGGCAGCGCCGTCTTCGTGCCGATCTTCCTCGTCTCGGTCGGGATGCTGCTCGACCCCAAGGTGATGGTCGAAGGCGAGACGTTGAAGCTCGCAGGCCTGTTCGTCGTCGCGAGCATGGCCGGCAAGGCGCTGTCCGCCGGGATCGCCCGGCTGACCCTCGGTTACTCGGGGCCGCAGGCGATGTTGATGCTGGGCCTGACCGTTCCGCAGGCGGCGGCGACGCTGGCGGCGACGATCGTCGGCTTCAACATCGGCCTCTTCGACCAGTCGGTGGTCAACGCGGCGCTGGTCCTGATCCTTGTCTCGATCGTCGTCGGCACGCTCCTGGTCGACCGCTCCGTCGCCAAGGTCCCGCCGCCCGAGGGAGTCTCCGAGCGCGTCGGTGGGCGGATCCTCGTCGCCCTCACCGATACGGCCCAGGCGGCTCTTGCCTTCCAGCTGGCGGGACGGATTGCGGGGGTCGAGGGCGGCGTCGTGCGCGGCCTCCTGGCCAGCCCGCGGAACGAGGCCGGTGCCGCAAGCGAGCGCCTCGCCGAGCTCGACGCCGCCGCCTTCGCGGCGGGGATTGACGCCGAGTCGCGTCTTCTGGTGCATGACTCGCTGGCCGAAAGCGTCGTCAACGTCGCCACCGAGACGCGTGCCTCGCTGGTCATCATCGGCCGCCCGTCGACGCCGGGAGCTTCCGCCTTCGGTAGCGAGGGGGAGGCAATCGCGTCGGCGACGGCGGCGCCGGTTGCGATCCTGGTCGGCGAGGCCACTCGGATCCGCCAGGTCGAGGTGGTCAGGGAGGCCGAGGGTGGGCCGGGAGGCAACTTCGACGCCGACGGCCTCGCGACCGATTTGGCGCGACGGATCGGCGGCACCTCGGTCGAGGTCACCGATCTCCAGCCCGAAGAACTACAGCCTTTGCGTCCGGGCCAACTGCGTCTGCTTCCAGCGAACTCCTGGCAGCTCCTGGCCGGCGCGGCGAATCCCCCCGCCGAGGCGGCGGTGCTGATCCTTCCGGACAACTGATGAGCTCTGAAGGCAAGGGCACCAGGGCTGAGGCGTCGCATCCAGGGCGCCGATGGAGTCAGGCCGTCGAAGACCCGGAAGTGAATCGAGACCCTGGCGGCATTCAGGCCTTCTGTTGAGTTGCGCGCTGGCCTTGCGGGCCCGCCTGGAGTCCGGGGTGGGTCGCTCCGGGGATCGAATTCAGGAACGGCGCCAGAAGGCGCCCGATGATCTTGCCCCCGTGCTCCCAAAGCGCATGATCGCTGAAGATCGAAGTTTCACCGGAGCCTCCGGCCAGCCTGCCGTAGAGGTACTCCGGCTTCTCCCCCGTCCAGAGCGTGGCCCGCAGGACCGGGTCAAACGGCCGCGGCGCGAGGTCGACACCGAGGTCGGCCGCTATCGCTTCGGCGGCGGCGTCGGCCTGCTCCGCAACCTGCAAACCCTGGTCGAGCTCGGCGTCGACAAAACTCGACAGTCGTCTTTCCCGCTCCGCTGATGAGCACGTCTTGGTAGTAGGACTTGACGCGGGTCGGCCCGTGTCCGTAGTACTCCTTGAGCAGTGCGACCAGGCCATCCGAGATCGCGGTAAGCGTGGCACCGTGGGCCTGACTGCTCTCGGTGTTTGGCTGGGTGACTGGGACTCCTGTCCTGGGAGGCGGCGTCGATTCTGGCCGTGGCAGCTACGCTGACCGGGCACCGCCGTCTCCGGGGATCGTTGTTGCCGAAGCCGCCATACCACCCCCGCAGCCACGCCCGCCGCCAGCGCGGCGAAGGATTGCTGGGCCTGCGCGAGGCGAGCGCGATGGCGATCGGGGGGATGATCGGCGGCGGCATCTTCAGCGTCCTCGGCGTCACCATCGACCTCGCCGGGCACCTCGCCTTCGCCGCCTTCCTCATCGGCGGCGTCATCGCCGGCCTCACCGCCCACGCCTACGCTCGCCTGGCAGTGCATGCTGGCCGCGCCGGAGGCCCCTTCACCTACCTGCGCGAGGAGGGCCATACCCGCGCGGCCGCCTGGGTGGCCTGGCTCCTGATCGTCGGCTACGTCTTCGCTCTCGCGGTTTACACCTTCACCTTCGGCCACTACCTGGCCAACGTCCTGGGCGCCCCGGTCCTCGTCGCGCGGCTGAGCGGCGTCGGCATCATGGCGGTCTTCGCCGCGATCAACCTGCGCGGGGTGACCACCTCGGGGCTGACCGAGGACGTGATCGTCTTCACCAAGCTGGCCGTGCTGGCCGGGATCGCGGCGATCGGGATCGGCATGTTCTCGCCGAGCCGCCTGGCCCCGATCGACAACAAGGGCCTGCTTGGCGTCTTTCTCGGCGCCGCGGTGATCTTCGTCGCCTACGAGGGCTTCGAGCTGGTGCCCTACGACTACGACGACATCTCCGAGCCGCGGCGCACCGTGCCGCGCGCTCTGTACCTCTCTGTCGCCGTGGTGGTCTTCGTCTACGTCGCGGTCACCATCGCCTCCCAGATGCTGTTGCCAGACCAGGCGATCGTCGGCCAGAAGGAGGTCGCCTTCGCCGTGGTCGGTGAAAAGGCCCTCGGCACCTTCGGCCTCTGGGCGGCGACCCTGGGCGCGGTTTTCTCGACCAGCTCGGCGATCAACGCGACGCTGTTCTCGACCGCCCGCCTGGTGCGCGACGTCAGCGTCGCCCGCGAGCTCCCGGCCCGCCTCGCCCGCGAACGGGGAGGGCTGCCGGTCGGCGCCGTGGCCTGGCTGGCGCTGCTCGGAGCCGCGTTCTCGCTGCTTCCTGGCATCACCGAGATCGTCTCCTTCGGCTCGCTGACCTTCCTGCTCGTCTTCGGCCTGATCAACCTGCTGCACGCCCGCCATACCGCTCAGCCCGGCTGGGACCGACGTCTTGCCTACCTGGGCGGAGCCGCTTGCCTCGCGGCAGCCGGCGGTCCCCTCTATTACCTCGCTCGCTCCGATCGCGGAGCCCTGGTGCTGATCGGCGTCTGCGCGTTGATCGTGGTCGTGGCACGGGCCCTGTTCGTTCGTGGGGCGCCGCCCTCGCCGTAGCGGGCGGGGGCCCCTCTCCGGGCTGGAAGTCTCCCGCCAGCGTCGTGCCCGGCGCAAACAGGTCGGGCCATGTGTCCGGCGCTAGCCCAGCCGCTTCAAGTGCGCCTGTCTCGGGGTCGATCTGGGGTAAAGGCGCCCTATGAGATCAAGCCCAGACTGCATTTCGATCGGCCGAAGCCGCTCCGGGCGGGGCATCGGCCTGGCCTGGCTTCTCGCTGTCCTCATGGCCCTAACCGCCGTTCCCTGCGCCCACGCCGCGGCGGCTACCTGCCACGGCAAGCAGGCGACGATCATCTCCAACGCGCCGAAGATCGTCGGCACGAAGGCACCCGACGTGATCGTCGCCGGACCTGGCGACAACACGATCTACGGCGAAGGCGGCAACGACATCATCTGCGCAGGTGCCGGGGATGACACGGTCCACGGCGACCGCGGTAAAGACACGATCTTCGGCGAAGCCGGCAACGACACGATCTACGGCGAAAGGGGCTCCGATCACCTCGACGGCGGCGGCGGCGAAGACAGCCTCTTCGGTGAAAGCGGCAACGACACCCTCGAAGGCGGCGCCGGCGACGGCGATCGCCTCAACGGCGGCCCAGGGGACGACTCGCTCTCCGGCGGCTCCGGCGACTACGACATCCTCACTGGGGGTCCGGGCGACGACTCAATCGACGGCGGGCCCGGCGAACACGACATCGCCTCCTACGCCGGCACCGGCGGCGCAGTGACGATCAACCTGCAGACGCAGACGGTCAGTGGCGCCGAAGCAGAGCATCTGAGCGGCATCGAGGACGCGGTCGGCGGCTCCGGCAACGACACCCTGATCGGCGATCCGGCGAGCGCCAATCGGCTCGACGGCGGGCCCGGCGACGATCGCCTGATCCCGGCGGGACCAGGCGATGAAGCCTTCGGCGGTCCCGGCTCAGACGAATGCAGCGCCGGCTTCGCCGCCCAAACCTCCTGCGGAGCGGCCCAGATCATGGACGGCACCGCGGTCGAGCTCTACCAAAGCATCGACGGGCAGACGAGCCTGATCGTCACCGGCAGCGAAGGCCCCGATGCGCTGAACGTCGGATTCCTCGGCGGCACCTACACGGTCCACGGCGAACCCGGCGGCTCCGAGGTGCTCCTCGGCGATCCGTCTTCCTCGGCCTGCTCTCAGGACGTAGTGGCGAACTCGGTCTCCTGTCAAGGTCAGATCGCCTCGATCCTGGCGTCCCTGGGTGGTGGCAACGACAGCTTCACCGTCGACGGTAGCGTGCCCTCCTCGGTCTCTTCGATCGTCGACGGCGGCAAGGGCGAGGACACGCTGCGCGGCGGTAAAGGCGACGACGTCCTCTACGCCGGCGACGACCACGAAGCCGACACGCTGGAAGGCGGGGGCGGCGACGACGTCCTCTACGGCGTCAACATCTTTCACCCACGTAAGGACAGCGGCCCGACGACGATGATCGGCGGCCCAGGAAACGATCTGCTGGTCGGCGGACAGCCCTGCGACGGCGACACCTTCAACGGGGGCCCGGGCTCCAACGACAGCGCTTCCTTCGCCCGGGTCCGCAACAGCGGCATCTTCGTCAAGGCGACGATCGGCGGCGCCGTGCTCGATCCCGATGTCCCCAACTGCGACGCCGGCCACATCGACCCCAGCACGGAGAAGATCGAGGGCTCTCCCGGCCCCGACATCCTGATCGGCGATGGCGGCCCCAACGTCCTGCTCGGGCGCGGCGGCGGCGACTTCCTCGACGGCATGGGCGGCAACGACACCTGCATCGGCGGTGGCGGTAACGACCAGGCGACCAACTGCGAGCAGACGGCGTTGGTCCCGTAGCGAAAAACGCGACGCCTGCGGTCGAGAAAGCGAGTTAAACCCAGCCGCAGGCGCCTATGATCGAGTGGACAAGACCTAATTGCCCACTGCTGTCGTAGCGCGATTCCCTGGTTGGGTTGCGTAACCGAAACGTCGCGACGCAATCGTTGTTCCCCATACAGAGGCGCGAGTGCACCGGGCGATGAGACCGATCTTGAAGAAACTGACCCTCCTCCTCGCTGTGGGCGTCATTAGTCAGTCCCTCGGGCTTGCGCACGCCAGCCAGCGCAGCGCGAACGTGATCGCCGCGCATGCCTCGGCCTCGGCGACGAGCGCCGGGGTCACCCTCGTCCTCGCCGGCAGCCCTGGCCCGAACGAAATCCATATCTCGCTCAGCCCGGACGGCACCGCTTACCTGATCGCCTCCTCCGACCCGCTCGAAGTCGGTGGGCAGATCTGCACCCATCCAGCCGCCAATCCAGACGAACTGGCCTGCGAAGCGAGCGCGATCTCCGCCTTCCAATTCAACGGCGGCGCCAGCGACGACGTCGTGGTGGTCGGTAAGACGGTTGCCGTCCCCGCGACCCTCGAAGGCGGCCCCGGCAACGACACGTTGATCGGTGGTGGCGGCGACGACAGGCTGATCGGCGGCCCGGGCAACGACAAGCTGGTCGGCCGCGTCGGCGATGACTGGCTCTACAGCGGCCCCGGCGACGACAGGCTGATCGGCGGCCCGGGCAACGACACCTGCATCGGCGGCCCCGGACGCGACAGCGCCGCTTCGTGTGAGATCGAAAAGGGGATTCCCTGAGCCGGCTAGCCTTGATCGGGCAATGACCGGCCTCGAGAACCCGACCCACATCCTCTTCGTCTTGGTGGTGGCGGTGCTCGTCCTCGGCCCCAAGCGCCCTGCCGGAGGTGGGCCGCTCGCTCGGAGCCGGCATCCGCGAGTTCAGGAACACGATGGCCGGCGAGAAGCAGGATAAGAGCGGCTCCTAGCCGAATCGCATTCTCGCTTAGAGGGGAGCCCGCGTTCTCGGCCTGATCTCAATTCCGGCCCACTTGGGCTACCTCGTCCTCTTCGCCCTGATCGCCACCGAGTCGGCCGGTGTCCCATTGCCGGGAGAGACGGCACTGTTCGCTGTCGGCGTGCTCGCGCGCAACGACGAACTCTCGATCGCGATCTTCGGCGTCGCCGGAGTCGTGCTGTTCTTGGTCGTGCTCTACGGGGCACGGGGTTGGAGTCGTCGGCGGCGGAGCGAGCCCCTCACCAAACCCCGACAAGAGCCCTAGCCAGTGGCATCACTCGATGTGCTTTGCCACACTGAAGCTGCGGGCCCACGAGACGACAACTCCGCGGTTGTGGCTCGGCTTGCCAGATGGCGGGCGCTCGCCCCTCTGGTTGAGCCCTCCACTGCAGCGTTCTTTCTCGGTGGCGGGCTCGGGATTGCCGTTGCGGTGGTGGTCATCGTTCTGCTCGCGACCTGAGCGTTACTTGTGAAGGCCCGCGACCGGACGACCGTGCGTCACGCTCTTGCAGTCGACCGGAGCCGGGTCGATCGCGTCGACGATCGCCAGGCCTTCGGGGTGACCTTTGTTCCCGCACTGGATATGGGCGTCTCCGACCCCGTCGACCGCGTCGATCACGTCGTCACCACCCCGACCGTAGAAGCTGTCGACGCCCGGCTGGCCGAGCAGCAGGTTGGGACCGGAGTCGCCGATCAGGACGTCGTTGTCGAAGGAGCCCTCGATGTCATCGTCTGAGCGCGCCAGGCGGACTTTGTGGCAGTCCTTGATCGCGTCGACCCAGGCCCAGCCGGCGGCAAGCGAGATGTAGAGGGTGCCGGGGTGGGCCTGGGTCTCCGCGAAGGAGGCGTCGTCGCGTCCGGGGCCGCCGACCAGCGCCCCTCCGGCGCAGCCGCCGCCGGCCGCCAGCAGGTCGCCACCGGGGCCGCCGTAGAGGTAGGTCGGACCCGGCACGCCGCCGATCAGGCCATCGTCCCCAGCGCCGCCGTAGATCCGGTCAGCGCCGGGGCCGGACTCGATCAGGTCATCCTCGGGGCCGCCGTGGATGACGTCATTGCCCTCGCCGCCGTTGATCCGCACGAAGTCGACGTCCCGGAGGCTGCCTTCCACTCGCAGCCGGTCGTTGCCGGGGCCGAGATCGGCCATCAGCCAGCGCGCTGGGCCGTTGACCGCACACCTGACCTGGTTGGGGAGGCCGGGGACGGGGTGTTCGCAGCCTTCGCCGACCGAGACTCCCCTGGCCGCGGTGATGCCGAAGCTCTCGCTCGCTTCGTCGAAGGCGACCGAGATGTCGTCGGAGCCGGCGCCGCCGACGAACTGCAGGCCGGCGCCGCCGACTGGTGAGGGATCGAGCTGGACGTAGGCGCTGCCGGTCGGCGGTTTTTCCCGGCCGCAGGAGACGCGAACCGGCCCGCCCTCGCAGGCGTCGGTTCCCTGGCCGCCGTTCAGTTCATCGCGGCCGCCGCCGCCGATGATCGTGTCGTTGCCGGGGCCGCCCTTGATCACGTTGTCGCCCTTGTCGCCGATCAGGGTGTCGGCGAAGGCCGAGCCTTCGAGGCTCTCGAAGCGGTAGAGGCGGTCATGGCCGTCGCCGAAGGCCTTGTGGGCTTTGAGAGATGCCCACACGCCGCTGCCTCGACCCCCTGCCACGGCGGTCGAGAAGGAGGCGATGTCGCCCTTTCCCGGCCCACCGTCCATGCGGTCATAGCCGTAGTCGCCGCGGGCCAGGTCTTCATTGCCGGGGCCGCCGCTGACGGTGTCGATGCCGAGGCCGCCGCTGACTTCGTCGTGATTGCCGGGACCGCCCAGCACCTTGTCGTCGCCGAGGTCGCCAAAGACGCGGTCGGTGCCCGGCCCACCGTCGATCCAGTCATTGCCGCGCCCACCGTGGATCAGGTCATTGCCGCCGCCGCCGCAGATGATGTCGTTGCCGAGGCCGCCATAGATCACGTCATCTCCGGGACCGCCCCAGATCACGTCTGGACCTGGGGTGCCGTGGATCACGTCGTTGCCGGCGGTGCCGACGATCGTCGCCCGGCGGCCGTGGCAGCGCGGGTGTTCAGGCGCGCCGGTGGGCGCCGCCATCGCCTGTGCCACGAAGATTGCCACGGGAAGGGCCAGGCCCGCCGCGACACCCCACCGACGCCCGTTCATCTGCACATCCTAGTCCCGGCCGAGCTAATCGCCGGGCTTCAGGCGCTTCGCCTGTCTGTCCTTTTGGTTGGGCTGGCTGGGCTTGAGCGGGACAGTGATCGCGCCGTCGACGAGCCGCTATCTGAGCAGCATTGAGCGGAGGACGGCGATAAGGAAGATCCTCGCCCGCGTTGCGAAGTTCAGCGATGGCGGACGCTACCCCGCGGCTCGGGTATCGAGCGCTCCGCCGATTTCGCGTTCGGTCTTCCCTCCCCGCCAAAGTTCCCAAATACGAAAGGCTTGGGGGTCCCGGGAGACACCGCTGGGGCCGGCGGCGAGCACCGTTGACGCGCCCCGGGCGCTCGGTTAGGTTCGGGTTCACCCCGAGCCAGGAGGTCTTCCATGAGCATCCTTATCCGCTTCGCTCCCGCGTCTTTGACCGCCGAGCAATATGACGAGTCTGTCCGCCGGCTCGAGGGGGCAGGTGACTGGCCTCCCGACGGGCTTGACTACCACGTCTGCTTCGGCGATGAGGGAAGCCTTCGGGTCAGCGAGATCTGGGATTCCCAGGAGCAGCTCGAGGCATTTGGCGGGCGGCTGATGCCAATTCTCGCCGAGGTCGGGATCGAGCCCGGCACACCGGAGGTGATGGCGATCCACAACGTTGTCAAGCGCTAGTCCGCAGTCCGCCTCCGACCAACCAGCTGACGACGCGGCGCTCTGCCGAAGAGCGGCAACCCGGTGGCACCCCACATGCGGAATCGAAGACGTTGACGCTGAAAAGCTGAGCGCACTGGGCCCCGCTCTCCCGGTCGCGTCCCTACAGAACCGCCTTCTTCAGCTCCGCCCCGGCGCTGAACTTCGGCACCGACTTGGCCGCGATCTGGATCGTCTCGCCGTTGCTCGGGTTGCGCCCCTCACGTGCGGCGCGATGGACGGCGGCGAATTTGCCGAAGCCGCTGAGCCGGACCTCGTTGCCGGCGGCGATCTGCTTGGTGATCTCGGCGAGGGTGGCGTCGACCGCGCTCTTGGCCTGGCCGACCTCGAGACCGCTGCGGGCGGCCACTCCTCGTGCCAGCTCATCCTTGTTGACGACTCCCATGTTGCCTCCCAGGTTTCGTTGTCGATCCGCGGCTGCGGATCCGCGCCGCTGACGCTACCTCCCGTGAAGGTCGCTACGGTCACCCGCCGGGGTAGTACTGGCGGCCCTGCTTCTTGACCCGGCCCTCTTTCTCGAGATCGCCGAGCACCCGGTGGATCAGGACCGTCTGCACCCGACCACAGCTTGCGTCGCAGACGAGCCCCAAGGGAGCGATCTACGGTCACGCCGTGGCAGAGCGCGACTGCTCGACGGCAGCGCGGGTGATGGTCTCCGGTCAGCCGGCGCTCGGTAGCACGCAGGGCTGCCAGGGCTTGGCGAAGAGGTCATAGGACTTGCGGATCGCGCTGAAGCCGATCGCCCGTGCGGTCTTGCAGTACTCCTTCGGCTTCTGTTCGTACTCAGCCTCGAAGACGGCTTTGCCTTCTTGTATGAAGGCGTTTTTGTAATAGCCGCATTCGTGGTACTGGAAGCACTGCTCGACCACCGCGAAGTCGAAGTCGGGCGCCAGCTCGGCGGCCTGGCGACCGTCGTTCTTCAGCGCCACCGCCATCCCGCGGCCGTGGACCTGGCGGGCGACCCAGCGGTTGAAGCGCAGCTGATCGGCCTTGGTGATCTTGAAGCCGGTGCGGTTTTCTTTTTCCCAGCCCGCGAGGTTGTCGGGCTCGACCGCGTCAAAGCCCTTGCGTGCACACATCGAGAAGCGGCGCTCCAGCGGCCGCTCGAAACGGTGGAAATGGGCGACGTCGAGCCAGCGCTCGTCGGGGAAGCCCGCGTACTTGCGGCCGATGACCGAGCGCGGGAACTCGCCCTTGTCGGGGCGGTAGGACTCCCAGCTGCCGACATCGAGATAGCAGATCACCTTGCGGCCTTGGCGGTGGAGTCGGCGGACCGTGGTCGCGGTGGTTTCGAAGCCGTCGACCTCGTAGACCGCTGCCGGGACGCCGGTGTCGATCTTCCCCTGCAGCTGCCACTGCCACGCGGCGGTGGTCGGCTTCGGTTCCCAGTGGCCACGCAGCGATGGCCTGGCGTCGGCGGACGAGCCGAACAAGGCGGCCAGGATCGCAAGCACGACCGCGACCGCCCCGACCACCGTCGCCGATAGAGGCCTCGAGCTTGATGCCTGTCGCTTGATGTCCATGCGCCACCTTCGGTCGGGACCGCGTATCGGGTCTGGACTGTGAACCCGCTGGCGCGCCTATCGGCTCGGCGGTGCCGCGGGAACCGCGTTTGGATCCTTACCCGGCCGCTTTGCCATCCAGCGGGTGCCGATGGTGTCGGTGAGGCCGTGGGCGACGATCGAGGCGATGATGGCCAACGAGGCGATGTCGAAGATCAGCGTGTCGTCGTCCACCTGCGACTTCAAGACGAGCAGGGCAAAGAGCATCGAGGCCACTCCCTTGGGCCCGAACCACGCCATGAACAGCTTCTCCGAGCGCGGCAGGCCCGTGCGCAGGAAGGAGAGCATCACCGCGGCCGGGCGCGCGAACAGCAGGGCGAAGAGGACGAAGACGACCAGCGGGGGAATGCTGTGGTGAAAGCCGGTGGCGACGATCAGGCCGCCGAAGACGAAGAAGGTCAGCACCTGCAGGATCGTGCTGGCGTTCTCGGCGAACTCGACGAAGCCCTCGGGCACGTCGCGCTCGGTCGCCGCCATCGCGATCCCGCAAACGAAGGCGGCGATCAGGCCGTTGCCGAAGCTGACGTCGGCGAGGCCGAAGGCCGCCAGGGCGAACCCGACCGCGTAGATCCCCTCATAGCGCGGCGTGATTCCCCCGCCGGGAAGGTGGTGGCGCAGCTTCCCCCCGAGCACCCCCAGGCCGACCCCGATAAAGCCGCCGACCGCTGCCTCTCCGACCAGCTTCGCCGCTTCCGTGCCGGCATCGCCGCCAGGGCTGGCGAGGACGAGGAAGAAGAGGACGAAGGGCAGCGCCAGCCCGTCGTTCAGCCCGGACTCGAGGTTGAGCGTGTGGCGAACCGCGCTCGGGACCAGGCGCGAGGTGACGACCGCTGAGGTAACCACCGGGTCAGTTGGCGAGAGCACCGCGGCGAGCAGGAAGGCCTCGGCCCAGCTGAGGTCGGGGAAGAGCGCCTTGGCGGCGAGCGCGAGCAGCGCCATCGTGATCGGCATCGCGATCACGAGCGCCCGGGCGACGGGGCTCCAGTGGCGCCGCAACAGCTCGCGCTCGACGAACATCCCGTCGGAGAACAGGGTCAGCACCAGCGCCAGCTCGATCAGCTCGACGATCGCCGGGTCGGTGGCGTTGACGTGGACAACACCGGTGGCGGCAAGGCCGATGCCGAGGGCGACAGAGAGCACCGACGCGGAGAGGACGGTCCCCTTCATCACTCCGGAGAGGGCGGCGACGATCGCCAGCAGGCCTCCGAACAACAGCAGTCCCTGGCCGAAGCCGATGTCCATCGGCTATGCCCGACTGGCAGGCTGTCGCTCTTGCGCCATCACTGCCCGAGTATGACCGGGCGGTCGGCTTTTCAGCCGGCGTCGGCGATGGGAGCCATCGCACTCGGTGGTGCTCCGGCCAGGACCCAACATCCGGACTCGGCGGAGATCAGCAGTCCTCGGTCGCGCAGATTGCCGAGGGCCAGACTCACCGTCGGCCGCCGGGTCCCGACCATCTCGGCAAGCACGCTCTGCGGCACGTTCATCTCGATCCTGGCGCCATCGGCAACGAGGGTGCCCCAACGCTCCGCAAAGGCCCAGAGCAGGGCCAGGAGGCGTTCCTCGATGCCGACGATGCTCATGATCGCCGATTGCAGAGCGAGCGTCCGAGAACGGTCGATGGCCCGGCTTGCAATCGCTCCGATCGCCGTCGGCGATTGTGTTACCCGGCGCAGCAGCATGCCGGACATCGAACAGCCCAGCTTCAACGCCAGCGGCCCGCTGGTCCTCTTCAACGGTGGGGTCAGGGGTGGCGTGACGACGATGTACATCCACGCCTATGTCAGCGTGCCGACCCCGACCGGGTGTACATCCAGGGTCGGATCAAGGGAAGCTCGGTGGGTGAGGGGGCGATTGCGACTCACCGATAGATACGGCAAGGGGAACCCGTGCAAGTCGCGCTGGATCAAGTTCCACGCCGACTGAGGGGGCACGGAGGTGCGTGGCGCTGGCGGGCGAATGCTCGAAGCCGAGGGCCTGCTTTCCCTCCTCGCGCCCCTGGCGAAACTGCCCGCGCCGAAGTTGGTGGGGGAGGCCGAAGCGGCGATTCTCGATTGGGCCGAGCGCGTGATTCGCGACGACCTCTGCCTCGTCGTGCTGCGACCAAGGCCCGAGTGAGGGCAGGGGGTACTGTCAGCTAGATGACACCCAGTTTGGCGACCGGGGTCGGGGCTGAAACGATGCCCTTGTCTCGATCCGAGGTCTTGGCCGGGTGCAGGGTTGCCGTCGGCTGATCGAGGTTCCGGGAACAGGGAGGGAAGGGAACGAGCAGCCGTCTGTGGTCGAGCTGGGCAAGAACTCGTCGGTCCAGCCCAGCAAGGGATCGATCCGGCGGCTGTCGCTTCCCCTCGTTAAAAAGGGCTGCGATCCTGATCGCCTTCGTCCAGACCTCTCCCTCGGCTACGCCGTCCACGTCTACAAAGGACAGGGCATCACCGCCGAGGCCTCCGGCATCCTCGCCGGCCGGTTGGCATCGACCGAGACCGCGATATCGACACCAGATTTGGGATCGAATAGCCGTTCAGTCTCGGCTTATAGCCGAGTGCGATGCCCAGGGCGAAGACACGCCAGCGCATACCGGGGCCAAACTCCAAGACGAGGCCATCGGGCGCGATCAGCTCCCAATTCGGCGGATCGTCACCGGCCTCTTGACGGGCCGGCACAACCGCAAGTTGAGAGCCGTCGGAGAGCTTGCAACGCAACTCAAGGAACCGAGAACGGCCACGAACTTGCGATGGGCCGATGCTGCTGGCCCGCCAGGTGCCCCCTATTTGCAAGCGAACCGGGTGCCCCGTGCGAGCGGCATGGCCCCGCCCTGCGTCGGTCAGCGATCAGCCTCCCGGTCGAGCTATAGAATGGCCTCGCGCGGGACCGGCCCTCGGCTCCCTGATGCCGTTTAGGGTTCATGGCGAGGTAGCTCAGTTGGTAGAGCACTCGACTGAAAATCGAGGTGTCGCCGGTTCGAGTCCGGCCCTCGCCACTCCGCACGCGGCTCTTTAAAGGCTGACGTAAGCAGCCCGCGGGGCGTGGCTGGTCCGGCGTTCCTAGTCAGGCGTGCCGGGTCCTGCCTGCGCGGATCTGTGGAAGCGGGCGACGACCACGGAGACGAGGTCGGAGTGGCCCTCATCGAGGGCGCCTGGGTCGAAACCGTGCCAGGCGTTCGGGCCCATCAGCGCCAGCCGCCGGGCGTCCTCGGCGTCAAGCTTGAGCTCGTACTCCACCGCTTCCGTGGCGACCGGGTCGAACCAGGGCTCCAGCCGCTCGGCCAGCCGCTCGAGCTTGCCCTCGTGGACGCCGATCAGCCCCAGCCGCTCGCGCAGGCGGCCGAGGTGGCGGTCGCCGGCGAAGGCAACCACCAGCTCGCCGCCGGGTCGCAGCACGCGGCCGAGCTCGGCACCCGGGCGGGGGGAGAAGACCGAGAGCACGACGTCGGCGCTGGAGTCGCGCAACGGGATCGCGTCTTCGACGTCGGCGACGACGAACCGCAGGTCGGGATGCCGGCGGGCCGCGTGGGCGGCCGCGGCCTTGGAGACGTCGACGCCGACCGCGCACCCAGGCTCTGCGCCCCGCTCGCCCAGGGTGCGGGCGACCGCGTCGAGGTAGTAGCCGGTCCCGGAGCCGATCTCGGCGAGCAGCTTCGGGACCGGCGCGGCGTCGGCCTCAGTCGCCGCAGTTGGGGTGGCGACGGGAGGAGCTGCGGCGCCGGCGAGGGCGGACTCGGAGACGGCCGCGGCAATCGGCTCGTAGTGCCCGGCGCCGAGGAACCCCGCCCGTGCCTCGATCATCGCCGCCGTGTCGCCCGCCCGTGCCCGTCCGCCACCCGTCCGCGTCAGGTTGAGATAGCCCGATCGCGCGTAGTCGAAGCTGTGGCCCTGCGTGCAGCGGGCGCTGCCGTCAGCGTCGACCAGGGCGCCAGCGCAGATCGGACAGGCCAGATACTCCGAGATCAAGCCGCGCCGATCGGGTCCACGGGGAGAACGCTAGCGCGGTGAATCCCGGCGCCTTCGACTCACCGCAAACGGATCTACCCGATCGCCACCTAGATGTCGGCTTTGATAGAGCCCACCGATGCGTTCGCTCCCGCACGACCCGCGCAAGCTGCTGGTGATCTACGCCGGCGGGGTGCTGGGGGCGCTGATCCGGGTCGGCCTGGCGCAGGCGGCGTCGACGAGCCCGGGGCAGTGGCCCTGGGCGACCTTCGCGGTGAACATGGCCGGGGCGCTGCTGCTGGGGTACTTCTTCGCCCTCCTCCGCGACCACCCGGCAGAGAGCCTCCATCACCCCTTCCTCGGCATTGGCATCTGCGGCACGCTGACCACCTTCTCGACCATGCAGCTGGAGCTGTACGGGATGGTCGACGGCGGTCACCTCGGGCTGGCGGCGGTGTATGCGGCGGTCACGATCGCCGCCGGCTTCCTCTTCGTGCGGATCGGGATCGGGCTCGAGGCGCGGCGGCCGGGGGTGGCGCGATGACGGCCCTGGGCTGGATCGCGGTCGGGCTGCTGGGCGGCATCGCCGCCGCGGCGCGCTTCGTGATCGACGCCGAGATCGCCGCCCGCGCCGAGAGCCCCTTCCCGCTCGGGATCCTCGCCGTCAACCTCAGCGGTGCCTTCGCGCTCGGCCTCGTCGCCGGGGCGGCGCTGCACGGCGAGGCGCTGGTGATCGTCGCCGGCGGCGGCATCGGCTCCTTCACCACCTTCTCGACCTGGATCCTCGACTCGCACCGCCTGCGTGAGGCCGGGCTGGAGCGGCTCGCCTGGCTCAACGTCGGTCTCTCGCTGCTCGCCGGCTTCGCCGCGGTCGCCCTGGGCCACTGGCTCGGTGGCGCCCTGTAAAACGACTCCAAAGTCGTCCGCCTTGGTCTCTACTTTGGATCGGGCGATGGACGAGCAGACGCTTATCCCGACTCCCGAGCAGACGGCGATCCCGACCCCGCCGGAACGGGTGGCCCTGCGCGACCTCGAGGACGGCCAGCGCGTGCGCGGCATCTACGCGATCCGCGAGCGGGAGCTGCGGCGCAAGCGCAACGGCGAGCCCTGGCTGCGGCTCTCGGTCGGCGATTCCAGCGGCGCCGCCGAGGCGGTCTGCTGGGAGGACGCCGAGGCGCGGTTCGCGCTCTGCGCCTCCGGCAGCCCCGTCTTCGTCACCGGCGTCTTCGAGAACAGCGAGCGCTGGGGGGCGAAGATCAAGGTCGCCGAGCTGCGCGAGGCGGAGCCGCACGAGTACGAGACCGATGAACTCGCGCCGGAGTCGGATGTCTCACTGGACCTGCTGGAAACCGACCTGCGGGCGCTGCTGGCGACCGTCCAGGACCCGGAGCTGCGCGAGCTGCTCGAGTGCTTCTTCGGCGAGGGGACCGAGACCTGGGCCCGCTTCCGCGAGGCGCCGGCGGCGAAGGTCTACCACCAGGCCTACCGCCACGGGCTGCTCGAGCACTCGCTCTCGGTCGCGCAGGCGGTCAGCGCCGCCGCCAACTTCTTCCCCGGCATCGACCGCGAGATCGCCGTCACCGGCGCGCTCCTGCACGACGTCGGCAAGACCGAGGCCTACAACGACGACGCGCTGGCGATCGACCTCACCGACCTCGGCCGCCTGCAGGGCGAGATCCCGCTCGGCTACTACCTGGTGCGCCGCAAAATCGAGGAGATCCCCGGCTTTGACCCCGCGCTGGCCCAGGCCGTCCTCCACATCATCCTCAGCCACCACGGCTCGCTCGAACACGGCTCTCCGGTCGTCCCCGCCACCCGCGAGGCCGTCCTCGTCCACATGATCGACAACCTCGGCGGCCGCCTCGGCAGCTTCGACCGCCTCGAGCGCCAGCTCCCCGCCGGCCAGTCCTGGTCCGGCTTCGACCGCGCCCTCTCCGGCTCGGCCTACTTCGGCCAGCGCGCCGCCTGAGCCGGACTACCCAGACCCAGACGCCGTCAGAACTTGACGGCGCAGCGCTGGATCTTGTGGACGTCGCCCTCGGCGCGCTGGACGCAGCGGATCAGCTTCTTCGGGTTGGTGCCGTGGATCTTGGTCACGTGGAAGGAGTGGGTGACCTGGCGGCGGACTTCGCGGTTGACGTTCTGGAGCGTGTGGCCGATGTCGTTGAGGCCGCTGTTCCCGAAGGACTTTTCGAAGGTCTTGTTGGCGCTGTTGATCGCGTTGTCGGTGGTGTGCAGGACCGGCTTGACGATGAAGAAGTAGGCCGCCGCGAGGATCCCGACGCTGACCAGAAGCCGGATTACGCCGGAAGTGAGGGAGCCGAAGAGGTTGCGCAGGATGTCCATGGCGTCGGGGGCAGACTATCCTGCGACGCGTGGCAAAGGACACCGAGAAGCTGATTCGCCAGCTCTCGTTGATCTCGTTTCTGATGGCGCAGGGCAGGCCCGTTTCGGCGCTCGAGATCAAGCGGGAGGTGGAGGGGTACAGCGACATGAACGACGATGCGTTCGCGCGCCGTTTCTACGCCGACCGCGCGGAGTTGGAGAGCCTCGGCATCCTGCTCGGGGTCGAGAAGCCCGGCGAGGGCTTCTTCGAGGCGGAGCTGTACTCGCTGCCGCCGGAGAACTTCTACCTCGACGCGATCAAATTCACCGACGAGGAGCTGGCGGCGCTGAGCACGGCGCTGCTGCTGCTGACCGACGGCGGCTTCGCCTACGCCGAGCCGCTGCGGCTGGCGCTGCAGCAGGTCGCCTGGGGCCACCCGAACCCGCTGACCGACGCCGAGCGGGCCCCGGTCGAGATGGCGATGACCGCCTCCGCCGGCGGCCGCGACCTCTCCCAGCGCCTCTCCAAGATCGAGACCGCGATCAGCCGCCGCAAGACGATCGAGTTCACCTATTACACGATGGAGCGGGGCGAGACCGAGAAGCGCAAGGTCGACCCATACCACCTGGTCTTCCGCGGTGGCCAGTTCTATTTGATCGGCCTGGCGCACGAGCGCGAGGCGGTGCGGGTCTTCCGGCTCTCGCGGATCCAGGGCAAGGTCGGCTACGCCTCCAAGGCCGAGCACGACTTCTCCCCGCCCGAGAACTTCGACCGCCGCGACTACGGCAGCCGTGCCGACTGGCAGCTCGGCGAGGAGCGGGGGACCGCGAAGATCTTCATCCGCGAGCGGATCGCCTGGCTGATCGAGCGCGACTTCGGCAGCTACGGGACGCTGCGCCCGGCGAAGAAGGCCGACGGGGCGCCGGGCAAGGGGCAGGTCTTCGAAACCAGCTACGCCTCGGTCCGCGAGCTGATCGCCTGGGTGCTGCGCTGGCGCCAGAACGCCCAGGTGCTGGGCCCCGACGACCTGCGCGAGGAGGCCGAGACGCGGCTGGCGCTGCTCCACGACCGCCACCACAACGGCTTCGAGCCGGCCGAGATCGTCGACCGGCCGCTGCGCGACGCGCCCCGGCGCGCCCGCTCCAACGGCCGCGGCGAGGCGGCGATCCGGCCCGAGCGCTTCGCCCGCCTGGTCACCCTCGCCGGGATGCTGATCGAAACCGCGAAAAAGGGCGAGCGGCTGCAGCTGGCCGAGCTGCGCCAGCGGCTCGAACTGACCGAAGAGGAGCTGCGCGAGGACATCGAGCTGCTCAACGTCGTCAACTTCGGCGGCGGCACCTACGTCCTCTATGCGGAAATCATCGGCACCGAAATCGAGGTCGACTCCGAGCCCTACGGCGACAACTTCGCCCGCCCGGCGCGGCTGCTGCCGCTGGAGGCCAAGGCGCTCGTGGCGGCGATCGACCTCTTCGGCGACCACCTGCCGCAGACCGACCTGCAGAAGGCGCGCAAGAAGATCGTCGACGCGCTTGGCCACGACCCCTCCGAGGAGGGGCTGGAGATCGCCTCGGCCGGCGGCGGCGACGCCCGCGTGGCGCGGATGGTCAACGACGCGATCGCCGGCAGCAAGGTGCTGGAGCTCTCCTATTACAAGGAGAACGAGGACCAGTTCACCGACCGCCGGGTCGAGCCCTACCGGCTCGAGAACGGCCGCGAGGGCTGGTACGTCGAGTGCTACGACCTGACCAAAGAGGGCGTGCGCCACTTCAAGCTCGACCGGATCAAGGAGGCGACCCTGTCCGAGGAGGGCTTCGAGCCGCGGGCCGAGGTCGAGGAGTTCGCCGGGGTCGAGGGCTGGATGACCCACGGCGAGGTGCCGACCGCCCACGTCGCCCGCGTCTGGGTCTCGCCCGAGCGGGCGCGCTGGCTGCGCGAGGAGCGCACCGTGGTCGAGGAGCTGGCCGACGGCGCCGTCGTGGTCGAGCTTCCCTACGCCGGCAAGTCCTGGCTGGTGAGGGAGATTCTCCGCGGCGCCGGCGACCTGGTCGTGCTCGAGCCCGAGGACGCCCGCGAGGCGATCGCCAAAGAGATTGCCGGCTGACTGCAAGTCGATGAGCGAACGAAGAGTGGATTTCCCTTCTATACGCCGGCAAATCCACTCCTCGTGAGCGCTGGCGGGACAGAGGCACCGGGTCATCCCGAGGTCCTGCGCATCGTCGCCCCCAACCCGGGGCCGATGACGCTGGAAGGGACGAATACCTATCTATATGGAGCGGACCCCTGCGTCGTGATCGACCCGGGGTCCGACGATGCGGGGCACCTGGAGGCGATCCGCGCCGCCGCGGGCGAGCGCGGCGGCATCGGGCTCGTCCTGTTCACCCATTCCCATGGGGACCACACGACCGGTGCCGAGCAGCTCGTCACGGCGGTCGCGGAGGCGGGCGGAAGCGGCACTCCGCCGGTATTGCTCCCGGCCGGCGGCGAGAGCCACGGGGGCCTGCGCGTGCTCGCCACACCCGGCCACGCCGCCGACCACGTCTGCTTCCTCAGCGGCGACGGCGTCTGCTTCAGCGGCGACCTCGTGCTCGGGCTCGGCTCGACGATCGTCCCGCCCGGCGGCGGCTCCCTGGCCGCCTACATGGACTCGCTGCGCCTGCTCCAGGCGGAGACGATCGAGCTGATCGCCCCCGGCCACGGGCCCTGGATCACGGACCCCGCCGCCAAGCTCGCCGAGTACGTCGAGCACCGCGAGATGCGCGAGCAGCGCCTGCTCGCCGCCCTCGACCGCGGCGAGCGCTCCCGCGCCGCCCTCCTCGCCGAGGCCTGGAACGACATCCCGATCGAGCTGCTGCCGATGGCGGCGATGGCGATGGAGGCCCACCTCGAAAAGCTCGAGGGCGAGGGACGGCTGCCGGCGGACGTGACCGCCTAGCGCCTGAGCGGCCGCACTGCCTGGCCAGCCAGCCAACTGATAAAAAATCGCTATGAGCCGTCTGAGCAAAAGCAGGGCGGCCCGGACGGGGCTGGTCGCCGGAGTCGCGGGCACCGGGATCGCCACCGCGGCGACCGCGGCGGCCTGGCACTGGCTGGCGCGGCGGCCGCTGCCGCAGCAGCGCGGAACGATCGAGCTGGACGGGCTGGAGGGACGGGTGCGGGTGCGGCGCGACCGCTGGGGCGTGCCCCACGTCGAGGCCGACGGCCGCAACGACCTCTACTTCGCCCAGGGCTTCGTGCACGGGCAGGACCGGCTCTGGCAGATGGACTTCTACCGCCGCGCCGTCGCCGGCAAGGTCGCCGAGATGGCCGGTGAGGAGGGGCTGCCGGTCGACCGCCTGATGCGGACGCTCGGCATCCGCCGCGTCGCCGAGCGCGAGGCCGCGGCGCTCGACCCGGAGCTGCGCGGCCTGCTGGAGCGCTTCTGCGCGGGGGTGAACGCCGCCGCCGCGAGCGCCGCGGCGCTGCCCTTCGAGATGCAGCTGCTGCGCCTGAGCTGGGAGCCCTGGCGCCCGGTCGACATCCTCAGCCTCGGCAAGCTGCTCGCCTTCGGGCTCTCGACCAACTGGGAGCGGGAGCTGCTGCGGGCCGACATGCTGCGGGCGCTCGGCCCGGAGCTGACCGCCCGCCTCGACCCGGCCTACCCGGGCGGCAACCCCGTCGTCACCCAGGAAGCCTGGAACGGCGACGGCCTCGCGATCGTCGAGCAGATCGACGCGGTGCGCCGCTCGATGGGGCTCGCCGCGGAGGCCAGCGGCTCCAACAACTGGGCCGTCAGCGGTGCCCTCAGCGCCACCGGGTCGCCGCTGATCGCCGGCGACCCGCACCTGCCCCCGAGCATGCCGGGCATCTGGTACCAGGTCGGCCTGCGCCGGGGCGATCGCTTCGTCCGCGGCGCCTCGATGCCGGGGATGCCGGGCGTCTACATGGGCCAGAACAACGACGTCTGCTGGACCTTCACCAATGTCATGGCCGACGTCCAGGACCTCTTCGTCGAGCGGATCGAGGGCGACAAGTACCTGTTCGAGGACGAGTGGCGGCCGTTGGAGACGGTGCGGGAGGAGATCGTCGTCAAGGGGCGCGCGGAATCGGTCCTGCTCGACGTGCGGATCACCCACCACGGGCCGATCGTCAACGAGGCGCTCGGCGCCGACGAAGCCGAGCCGCTGGCGCTGAGCTGGCTGGCGCTGAAGGAAAAGACCGCCTTCGCCGGCATGTTCGAGCTGCTGGAGATCGGCTCCGGCCCGGAGCTGGTCGCCAAGCTCGAGGGTCACACGGCGCCGGCCTCGAACCTGGTCTGGGCCGACCGCCACGGCTCGATCGGATACAAGCTGATCGGCCGGCTGCCGCTGCGCCGCCGCGGCGTCCCCGACCTGCCGAAGCCCGGCTGGACCGGCGAGTTCGAGTGGGAGGGGACGGTCCCCTACGACGAGCTGCCGGCGGCGGTCGACCCGGAGAGCGGCTTCCTGGTCACCGCCAACAACCGCATCGTCGGCGACGAGTATCCGCACCACATCACCAGCGAATGGCTGGACGGCTTCCGCGCCAAGCGGATCGAACAGCTGCTGGGGGAGACCGAGGAGCACGACCTCGACGGCTTCGAGGCGATGCAGACCGACAACCTCTCGCTGCCGGGGATCGAGGCGGCGCGGCGGCTGGGCCGCCTGACCCCGCGCGGGCAGCGCGAGCTGAGCGCGATCGAGCGGCTGCGCAGCTGGGACGGCCGGCTCGACCCGGAGACCATCGCCGGCACGATCTACCAGGCCTTCCTGCTGCGCCTGGCCCGCGAGGTGGCCCGCGCCGCGATCGGCGACCGCGACCTCTGCGAGCGCTGGCTCGACCGCGCCGACAACGGCTTCATGCCCCATGTCACCTCGCCCTGGCGCTGGCACTCGCACCTGATGGGCCTCTGGGAGGAGGGCGACGAGGCGCTGATCGGCCGTCCCTGGGACGACCTCGTGCTGGAAGCGCTGAGTGGCGCCCTCGACGACCTCGAGGAGCGCTTCGGCGCCGACCCCGAGGGCTGGCGCTGGGGCCACGTGCACGAGATGGAGTTCCCGCACCCGCTCGGCGAAGCCAACCCGCTGCTGCGCCGCCTGCTCAACCGCCGCGTCCGCGCCGGCGGCGCCCAGGAGACGGTCAGCCAGATCGCCTACGACCCCAACGATCCCTACAAAGCCGTCTGGGCGCCGAGCTGGCGGATGGTCGCCGACCCGACCGACCCCGACCGCTCTCGCTGGCAGATGTTCACCGGCCAGTCCGGTCATCCCGCCAGCCCCCACTACGACGACCTCCAGGCCGACTGGCTGGAGGGGCGGACCCAGCCGATGTGCGGCGAGGGGCCGTGGCAGGAGCTGGAGCTGGTCCCCGCGCCCTAGGCCTGCCCGCTGACCAGCGGGTCGTTGGCAGCGGCGACGGTCCTGACCAGCTCGACGATCTTGGGCGGTGCCTTCTGCGGGGAGCCGGAGTCGAAGGGCGGGTCGGGGTCGTACTCGATGCCGAGCTGGACCGCCTGGGCGACCTCCGGACCGGCCTCGACGGCGACCAGGTGCAGCGCCATGTCGATTCCGGCGGTGACTCCCGCCGCGGTGAGGACCTTGCCGTCCTCGACCCAGCGGCCGCCGACCGGGTCGGCGCCGAACTGCCGCAGCGCGTCCAGCACCAGCCAGTTGCAGGTTGCCCGCTTGCCCTCCAGCAGCCCGGCGGCGCCGAGCAGCAGCGAGCCGGTGCAGACCGAGGTCGTCCACTTGGTGGTGCGGTCGACGTCGCGCAGCCACTGCAGCAGTTCCTCGTCGTGCATCAGCGGCCGGCTGCCCTTGCCGCCGGGGACGAGGACCAGGTCCGGGGCGCTCACCTCGGCCAGCGAGTAGTCGGCCACCAGCCCGAGCGTCTCGTCCTCGGTCCGCGTGTCGCCCTTCTCCTTGGCGACGAAGCGCACGTCCCAGCCGGGCACGTTGCGCATCACTTCGTAGGGCCCGACCGCATCGAGCGCGGCCAGCTTGTCGTAGATGAGGATCGCTATTTCCATGCCGCCATCCTGGCCCCTCCCGGGCGTGCTTTCCAGAGGCAGGATTGCCAATGTTCGATAGGTTCCTGCCATGCATCGTGTGGTCGCACTCTGCCTCGACGGGCTCGTCGCCTTCGACCTGACCGCCCCCGCGCAGGCGTTCGGGCTGGCGGCGCGGCCCGGTGGCGAGCCGCTGTACGGGTTTTCGACCTGCTCGCTCGGCGGTGCCGAAGTGCGGACGACGAGCGGTTTCGGGATCGTCCCGCAGGCGGGGCTCGGCGCCCTGCGCCGGGCCGACACCGTCGTCGTTCCCGGCTACGCCGGCCTGCTCGAACCCCCGCCTGGGGAGGCGCTAGCCGCCCTGCGCGCCGCCGGCCGTCGCGGCGCCCGGGTGCTCTCGGTCTGCACCGGCGCCTTCGCGCTCGCCCACGCCGGCCTGCTCGACGGCCGCCGGGCGACGACGCACTGGGCCTGGGCGGGAGAGCTGGCGCGGCGCTTCCCGGTGCTCGCGGTCGACCCCGACGCGCTCTTCGTCGACGAAGGGGAGGCGCTGACCTCGGCCGGGCTCAGCGCCGGCATCGACCTCAGCCTGCACGTCATCCGCAAGGACTTCGGCGTCGCCGCCGGCGAGCGGGTCGCCCGCCACATGGTCGCGGCGCCGCACCGGGAGGGCGGCCAGGCGCAGTTCTTCAAGCCCGCCTCCGCCGCTGCCGGCGGCTCGCTCGAGCCGACCCGGCGCTGGGCCGTCGAGCGCCTGGACGAGCCGCTCGACGTCGCCGCGATGTCGAGCCACGCCGGGGTCAGCCCCCGCACCTTCGCCCGTCGCTTCCGCGAGGAGACCGGGACGACGCCGCTGCAGTGGCTGCTCACCCAGCGCGTGCTGGAGGCTCGGCGGCTGCTGGAGGAGTCGGACCTGCCGGTCGAGACGGTGGCCTGGCAGGTCGGATTCGGCACCGCCGCCTCGCTGCGCGACCACTTCCGCCGCGCCACGGCGACGACGCCGACCGCCTATCGCCGCTCGTTCAGGCCGGCGGAGGCGTAGCCCCTCACGGTAGCTTTCGGCCTGTGAGCCGCCGGGATCAGATCACCCTCAGCGACGCCGAGTTGCTGGAGCTGCTGGATGCGGAGAGGGTCGCCGTCGTCTCCAGCCTCGGGCCGCGCGGCTGGCCGCACTCGATGCCGCTCTGGTTCGTGCCCCGCGCGGGCGAGGTCTGGATCTGGACCTACGCGAAGTCGCAGAAGGTGCGCAACCTCGAACGCGACCCCCGCGCCACCGTCCTGGTCGAGACCGGGCACGAGTACGGCGAGCTGCGCGGGGCGATGATCGAGGCCGAGGCCGAGATCCATCGCGACTTCGAGACCGTGATCGGCTTCGCCGAGGAGCTGACACTGCGCTACGCCGCGGGCATCTCCACGGTCGAGGGCGACGCCAAGGCGGCGCTGGAAGCGCAGGCGCCCAAGCGCGTCGCGATCCGGTTCAAGGCGGTCCGCACGGCGACCTGGGACCACCGCAAGCTCGGCGGCACCTACTAGCGCGGCAGTGGGGCCGCGCCGCGGGCTCGCAACGCCTCCGAGGCCCAGAGCAGCGGCCGCGCCAGCGGCATCAGCCCCGGCTGGTGGCGCTCGATGTAGCGCCGCAGCGAGGCCAGCCGGATCGCCTGTGCGGTGCGCGGTGCCACCTGGACGAAGGAGGCGGCGCCGCCGTGCTCGACCCGCGCCGAGCCGACGATGAGGTTGCGGTGGCCGCGGTCGCGCAGGCGCGCCGCCAGGTCGACGTCCTCATACCAGAGGAAGTAGCCCTCGTCGAAGCCGCCGAGCTCCTCCCAGACCTGGCGCCGGACCACGAAGCACGCCCCCGAGACCTGCCCGATCGGCGCCACCTGCCCGGGGGCGGGGTTGGGTGCCGGGCGGGTGCCGGCCGAGCCGGCGAAGGTGCGGGCGAGCAGGGCGGACCGGCTCGGCAATGGCGCGTGGTAATGCTGGGTGCCGCCGGCGAAGACCGGGCCGACCATGCCGGCGTCGGCGGTCCCGAGCGCGACCTCGGCCAGCGCCGCCAGCGCCCCCGGCTCGGGGATCACGTCGGAGTTGCTGACGCAGATGAGCGGCGCCCGACCGTCGCGCAGTGCCCGATTCGCGGCGGCGCCGAAGCCGAGGTTGCGCTCGCAGAGGAGCAGCTCGAAGCCGGTGCCCTCGGCCCGCTCGGTCTCCTCGAGCAGGCGTCGCTGCTGCGCGGCCGAGTGGTTGTCGACCACCGTCACCCGGGCCTCGATCCCCGCCGAGGCGGCGAACGCCTGTGCCGCGCCGATCGCCGCCGGCGCCGTGTTCCAGTTGATGATGGCGACGTCGATCAAGCGCTCGCGGCAGGATAGCGCCGGGCCCCGCGGTGACAGCTTCGATACATCCGCCGCCTCGCTGTGTTGCATAGTTGCCCGCCCCGTTACCTTTCCCGGTCCGATGAGACGACGACTCTCCATTGCCCTGATAATCGCCTGCGCCGCCGTGGCCGTTTTCGCCGGCGTGCAGCAGGGTGACGCGAAGCCGCCGCCGCGGGCCCCGAAGGGCTTCTTCGGGATCGACCCGCAGTCGGTGCTGACCGACAAGGACGCCGAATACATGAAGGCCGGCGGGATCTCCAGCGTGCGCTGGCCGCTGACGTGGGCATCGGTGCAGCCGACCCGCAAAGGCGGCTACAACTGGAGCGGCTTCGATCCGGTCGTCGCGGTTGCCGCCAAGCACGGCCTGTCCGTGCTGCCCTTCCTCTACGGCACCCCGGCCTGGGTTGCCCGCAAGCCGACCAAGCTGCCGATCGACAACGCCAAGGCGCGCGCGGGCTGGACCGCCTTCCTGCAGGCGGCGGTAAAACGCTACGGACCGGGAGGCGAATTCTGGAAGCTGCATTCGCATTCGCCGCCGGTGCCGGGCGGCCTGGGAGTGCCGTATGAAACCGAACCGGTGGTTCCGGTCACGGTCCTGAAGCCGATGCCGATCCGCACCTGGCAGGTCTGGAACGAGGCCAACTTCTTCTACTTCGCCTACCCGGTCTCGCCCCAGCGCTACGCCCAGCTGCTGAAGATCTCGACCCCGACGATCAAAGCTGCCGACCCCGGCGCCAAGGTGATCCTCACCGGCCTCTTCGGCGAACCGACGGCGCATGGGCGCAGTGGCATGCCCTCCGCCAAGTTCCTCGAAATCCTCTACAAGACGCCGGGGATCAAGAGCCTCTTCGACGGCATCGCCCTGCACCCCTACGCGGTCGACGCGGAAACGCTCGAAGAACTGGTCGAAGCGCTGCACGAAGTAACCGTCGAGAACCATGACCGGGTGCCGCTCTACATCACCGAGATGGGCTGGGGCTCCCAGAACGACTTCTTCCACGACGCCTTCGAGCAGGGCATCAAGGGCCAGGTCAAGCAGCTGCGCGACTCCTACACCTACCTGCTCGAAAACCGCAACCGCCTCGACCTCAAGCAGGTCTACTGGTTCTCCTGGAAGGACTTCCCGGAAGCCTGCGACTTCTGCGACTCGGTGGGCTTCTTCCACGAAGGCAACCGCTTCCACGCGAAGCCCGCCTGGCACGCCTTCGTTGCCCTCACGCACGGCCGCGCGCGGCCTTAGGGCTAATTCTTGTGACGGTGCGGGTGCTCGATGCGGATCCGCAGCTTCCGGGACTTGGCGGAGACGTAGGCGCCGTCTTCGCCGATTGAAGCCCGGAAGCTGCCGCGGTGGCGGATGCGGGGGCGGAAGTTGACCGAGCAGGCGCGGCTCAGGTACCGTGAGCCGAGCTTGCGCCGGCCTTCGCGCAGTTTGATCAGCTCGCCGCGGCGGCCCTTGCAGGGGGAGACCCAGGCGGTTATCGAGGCCCGGCCGCCGTGCCTGACCTTGCCGGCCACGGCCCTGATCCCGACGAAAGAGGGGGAGTGGGGCGCAGCCGCTGGTGTCGATTCCGGGCAGACCGCTGGCGCGGTGCCGACCAGGCGCGAGACCTGGCCTTCGCCGGAGACGACGTAGAGCCGCCCGCAGGAGTCTTCACCGAAGGAGTTGAGGTCTTCGACGTGGATGCCCTCGGAGCGGTCGCTCAGCGGGTTGGCGAGTTCGAGCGAGCGCAGCTGGCCGACGCAGAGGTCGCCGTACAGGTAGCGGCCGTAGAGATCGCCGAGGCTGGGGTCGCGGACGACGTAGCCGCCGATGATCGCGCAGCCGTGGGCGGCGCCCCCGCCGGGATCTTCGTGGGGGTAGTCGAAGACCGGCTGGGTGAAGGCGGTCGGGCTCGCCGTCGAGCAGCCGGGGTCGGGGTCTTCGGTCGGTCCAGCGATGAAGCCCTCGCGGCAGTTCCAGCCGTAGTTGGCGCCGGCGCCGAGCAGCGGGGCGGGGGCGTAGTCGACCTCCTCTTGTTTTTCCTGGCCGACATCGCCGATCACGAGATCGCCGCTGAGGCGGTCGAAGGAGAAGCGGAACGGGTTGCGCAGGCCGTAGCTCCAGATCGTGTTGTCCGGCGCCACGGCTGCCGGGAACGGGTTGCCGGGCGGCACCGAGTAGGCCTGCCCGCCGCTCTGGAGAGGATCGATGCGGAGGATCTTGCCGAGCAGGCTTTTGAGGTTCTGGGCGTTGTGGTGGATGTCGTTACTGCCGCCGCCGTCCCCGGTCGAGATATAGAGGTAGCCGTCGGGGCCGAACTGCAACTGGCCGCCGTTGTGGTTGCTCTCTTCGGAATGGGGGATGGCCAGTACGTCGCGCAGGGTCAGGATCGAAGCCGCTCCCCCGACCGCCGTCAGTTCGGCCACGTAAATCGTCCCGGTGGCGTTGTTCGCGTAGTCGACGTAGAGGCGGCCGCTGCTGTCGAAATCCGGCGCCAGGGCGATCGAGAGCAGTCCCCGCTCACCGCTGCATTCGGCGGAGCAGCCGACTGCCGAGCGGATGTCGGCGAAGGTGCTGACGACCCCGTTTTCGACCTGCTGGATCCGCCCGGCCCGTTCGACGACGAAGAGCCGGTTGGCGTTGCCGGGGTCGGAGGTGACGTAGATCGGTTCTTCGAACTTGCCGATCGACTGCAGCGAGGCGGCCTGGGCTGTGGCCGCGCCGAGCAGCAGCAGCGCCAGAAAAGCCCCAGCGATTGTGCGAAAGAGTCGCATGCGAAGCCAGCTTAAGCCTTTGATGAGATACGGTCGCCAGCCTTGAACCGCCTGCTGATCACCGGCGGCGCCGGCTTCGTCGGCTCCAACCTCGCCGTCTCGCTCGCCGCCAGGCACCCCGACTGGGAGGTCCTGGTGCTCGACAACCTCTACCGGCGGGGGTCGGAACTTAACCTGCCGCGGCTGCATGAGGCGGGGGTCGAGTTCGTCCGCGGCGACGTCCGCGAGCCCGAAGACCTGGCGCGGCTGCCGCGGATCGACGCCCTTGTCGAGTGCTCGGCCGAGCCCTCGGTGATGAGCGGCGTCGACGGCGACACCGGCTACCTCGTCCACACCAACCTCACCGGCGCCTACAACTGCCTCGAGCTGGCCCGCCGCGACGGCGCCTTCGTCGTCTTCCTCTCGACCAGCCGCGTCTATCCGGTGGCGCCGCAGGTCGAGCTGGCGCTGGAGGAGGCGGAGACCCGCTTCGAGATAGCCGCCGAGCAGGCGGTCCCGGGCGTCTCGCCGGCCGGCATCTCCGAGCGGTTCCCGCTCGACGGCGCCCGCACCCTCTACGGCGCCACCAAGCTGGCCGCCGAGCTGCTGATCGAGGAGTACCGCGAGGGGCTGGGCGTGCCGGCGGTGATCGACCGCTGCGGCGTCATCGCCGGGCCCTGGCAGATGGGCAAGGTCGACCAGGGGGTCTTCACCCACTGGATGCTCGCCCACCACTTCGGCAACCCGCTCAGCTACATCGGCTTCGGCGGCAAGGGCAAGCAGGTGCGCGATCTGCTCCACATCGACGACCTGGTCGACCTGGTCGAGCGCCAGCTGCTGGACCAGGGGGCCTGGGACGGGCGCACCGTCAACGTCGGCGGCGGCCGCGAGTGCAGCCTCTCGCTGCTGGAGACGACCGCGATCTGCCGCGAGCTGACCGGCAACGAGGTGCCGATCGCGCCGGTCGCCGAGACCCGCGCAGGCGACGTGCCCATCTACCTCTCCGACTGCGCCAAGCTCTTCGGGCTGGACGAGTGGCGCCCCAAGCGCAGCGCCAGGCAGGTGCTCGCCGACATCCATGACTGGGTGGCGGCGGACGAGGCGCGGATCGCCGAGGCGCTCAACATCGAGGCCCCCGCGCAGGGCTAGCTCGTAGATCCCACCCAGTGCCCATCGGCAAGGGTCTGGCGCGGTTCCTTAGTTACGCAATGCGTCGATAAAGAACCGCGCGCCACGTCCACCGGGCGCCCAACCACTCGCGTGGTTCCTTTTGCACCCATTGCGTAACTAAGGAACCGCGCTACCTACAGGCCAAACTCCAGCCCCGGCGCAAGTCGCCAGGAGGAAGGCAGATGCTAAGGAAATATCGAGCATCGTTCATTTGCTGACCAACGTAGATTTCCCAACGCTTCTCCAGCAAGAGGTCGGATTTGTTGGGATATCCAGACATAAAGCCTTTGCCGGAATATCCAGACATTGCTACAATGTCGGAAAATGCCAACATCTTCCTCCAACCACGATGCCCGAGGTCCATTCCGGATCTACACCCCCTCTTCCCTGGGAGAGGCGATCCGCCACTACCGCAGAGAGGCCGGGCTGACACAGGCCCAGCTCGCTGAGATGGCCGGCCTCCAGCGGAGCTACCTCTCCGAGCTGGAGAGCGGGAAGGAGACCGAGCAGGTGAAGCGGCTGCTCCGAGTTCTCCGCCAGCTCGGCGTGCGGATGACGCTCGACAAGGCGGACTGGTAATGGCAGATGAGCTGGCGGTCTGGCTATACGGGGACCGGGTAGCCGTCATCGAGCAGGTCCGGGGGCGTCCCCGGCTCACCTACACCGACGAGGCGCTGTCCCGTTACGACCTGGGGACGCCGCTGCTGTCGCTCTCGCTGCCCGTGGCCAATCTCAGCTATCCCCAGGGGGTCGTCCGTGCCTTCCTGGACGGCCTGCTCCCAGAGGGGAGCTTCCGGCAGTCGATCGCCCGGGATGCAGGCGTCAGGCCGGATGACACGTACGGATTGATCGGGGCACTGGGCCGCGACTGCGCCGGGGCGATCGTGATCCAGCCGGCTGAAGATCCTCCGCCTCCGTCAGCGGCCACGACCACCGCTGAGCGGCTGAGCCCCGCGGAGCTCGACGAGCTCGTGGAAAACCTGCGCAGCGCGCCGCTCGGGGCGGGAGGCCGGGTGCGCGTCTCGCTGGCCGGGGTTCAGGAAAAGCTGGTCCTGACCCGGATGCCGGACGGCTCCTGGGGCCGCCCTGTTGACGGCACCCCCTCGACGCACATCCTCAAGCCGGAGATCGCGGCGTACCCGCAGACGGTGGAGAACGAGGCCTTTTGCATGCGGATCGCCAAGCACCTCGGGCTTGACGTCGCCGCTGTTGAGACAACGGAGATTGCAGGCCGCAAGCTGATCGTCATCGAGCGCTACGACCGGATCGTCAGCGCGGACGGGTCGGTGGAGCGCATCCATCAAGAGGACCTCTGCCAGGCAACTGGCACCCCGCCGGACACGAAGTACGAGGAGGACGGTGGGCCGTCCCTGCACCGCGTCGCCGACGTCCTGCAGGCCGTGGCCGCGTCAGGGTCGCTGGAGAAGTTGCTCCAGGCGAGCACCCTGAATGTCCTGCTGGGGAACGGGGATGCTCACGCAAAGAACCTCTCGCTCCTGCACCACGGCTCCGGAGCGCTGACGATGACGCCGCTGTATGACCTGATGAACACGCTCCACTACGGGGACGACCACCTGGCGATGTCGATCGACACAGTCCAGCGCACCGATCGCGTGACCGCGGAGCGGGTCGCCAATGAGGCGGTGCGCTGGGGTCTCTCCCGGGAACGCGCGACATCAACCATCGCGGACCTTCTGGAGAGCGCGCCTGCGGCCATTGCCGCAGCGCGTGAGGAGACAGACGGGGTCCCCGACGCGCTGCTCTCGACGATCGAGGGCCAGCTCGCGCTGCTTCTGTCATCGCAGTAAGGCGGCAGCGCCATGCCGATAGGGCCGGCGAGGGGGCCTTGTTGATACCTTCGCGAACTGATCCGCTTGCCGATTCCAGGGCAGGCTTCACAACGACCCAGCAGGGGAAGGGGTAGGCACGAATGCCGGTTGCGATCATCACTGGGGCCGGGGGCCTGATCGGCTCCGAGGCGGTCGAGCACTTCATCGCCGAGGGCTTCGACGTCGTCGGCGTCGAGAACGACATGCGCGCCAGCTTCTTCGGCCCCGAGTCCTCGACCTCGCACGTGACCGAGCGGTTGGTCTCCGAGCACTCCGAGTTCCGCTGGGAGAACGCCGACATCCGCGACGGCGCGGCGATCGAGCGGATCTTCAGCGAGCACGCCGGCCAGATCGGGCTGGTCATCCACACCGCCGCGCAGCCCTCCCACGACTGGGCCGCCAGCGACCCCCAGACCGACTTCGGCGTCAACGCCAACGGCACCCTCAACCTGCTGGAGGCCGCCCGCGCCCACTGCCCGGACGCGCCCTTCATCTTCTGCTCGACCAACAAGGTCTACGGCGACACTCCAAATCGCCTGCCGCTGGAGGACCTCGAGAAGCGGCTGGAGCTGCCCGAGTCCCATCCCTATTACAAGGGCATCGACACCTCGATGTCGATCGACTCCTCCACGCACTCGCTGTTCGGCGTCTCCAAGGCGGCCGCCGACCTGCTGGTCCAGGAGTACGGGCGCTACTTCGACATGCCGACCGTCGCCTTTCGCGGCGGCTGCCTGACCGGCCCCCAGCACGCCGGCGCCAAGCTGCACGGCTTCCTCGCCTACCTGATGAAGTGCACCGCCACCGGCACCCCCTACACCGTCTTCGGCTATGCCGGCAAGCAGGTCCGCGACAACATCCACAGCGCCGACCTGATCGCCGCCTTTGACGCTTACCGCCAGGCCCCGCGGGCGGCGGCTGTCTACAACATCGGCGGCGGCCGCGCCAGCAACTGCTCGATGCTGGAGGCGATCGAGATCTGCGAGCAGGTCTCCGGCCGCGAGCTGAGCTGGGAGATGGGCGAGGAGCCGCGGATCGGCGACCACCGCTGGTGGATCTCCGACCTCGCCCCGTTCCAGGCCGACTACCCGGACTGGAAGTTGCGCTACGGGGTGGAGGACATCCTCGCCGAGATGTACGCGCAGAACCTCGAGCGCTGGACGGTGAGCGCGGCATGAAGCTCTCGGTGGTGATGCCGGCCCAGAACGAGGAGGGCTCGGTCGGGGCGACGGTCGAAGGCGTGGTCGCCGCCCTGGAGCGGGAGGGGATCGACTACGAGGTGATCGTCGTCAACGACGACAGCGACGACACGACCGAAGCGGTGGTCGAAGCGATCGGCGCCGGGAACCCGCGGGTGCGCTGCCACCGCTCCCACTACGAGCGCGGCTTCGGGATGGCGATCCGGGCCGGCCTCGACGTCTTCGAGGGCGACGCGGTGGCGATCGTCATGGCCGACGCCTCCGACGATCCAGAGGATCTCATCCGCTACCACCGGATCCTCGAAGACGGCTGGGACTGCGCCTTCGGCTCGCGCTTCGTGCCGGGCGCCCAGGTCCACGACTACCCGCGCCTGAAGCTGACGATCAACCGGCTCGCCAACTGGTTCATCCGAGTCCTCTTTCGCCATCGCTACAACGACACCACCAACGCATTCAAGGCGTACCGGCGTGAGGTAATCGAGACGATCTCCCCGCTGCTCTCCAAGCACTTCAACCTGACCGTCGAGATGCCGCTGAAGGCGATCGTCAGGGGCCACAGCTACGAGGTGATCCCGACCTCCTGGACCAACCGCACCAGCGGCGTGCCGAAGCTGGCGATGAAGGAGATGGGCAGCCGCTACCTCTTCATCGTCCTCTACGTCTGGCTTGAGAGCACCTTGAGCCGAGGGGACTACCGGGTGCGCGCGCAGCGGGACAGCGCCCAGCCGGACCAAATCGCGGCCGATCGCTAAGGGAGCTGGAAGCGTGGCCGAGCGCCCAGTGATCGCCGCGAACGACTTCGCGCACCAGTGGCAGGACATCCGCGAAGATGCGCTCGGCGCCGTGGACAGGGTGGGGGAGAGCGGCTGGCTGGTGCTGGGCGAGGAGGTGCGGGGCTTCGAGGACGAGTTTGCGGCCTGGTGGGGGTTGCCCCACGCGGTTGGCGTCGCCAGTGGCCTCGACGCACTGGAGATCGGCCTGCGTTGCGCCGGGATCGGCGCCGGCGACAGGGTGCTGACGACGCCGCTGACCGCGTTCGCGACCACCCTGGCGATTCTCCGCGTCGGTGCCGAGCCGGTCTGGTGCGACGTCGAGGAGTTCGGCGGGCTCGACCTCGAACGGGCCGACGCCGTCCTGTCGGCAGATCGCTCGATCCGGGCGCTGCTGCCGGTCCACCTCTACGGGCACCCGCTGGACCCGGCTGCGCTGCGCCGCCTCGGCGAGGATCATGGCATCGTCGTGATCGAGGATTGCGCCCAGTCGGCGGGGGCGACGCGCGACGGCGGCGCAACAGGCGGCGCCGGGCTGGCGGCGGCCACCAGCCTCTATCCGACCAAGAACCTCGGCGCGATGGGGGACGGCGGGGTGCTGCTGACGGCTGACGAGGAGCTGGCTCGGAAGGCCCGGGTGCTGCGGGATTACGGGCAGCGCAGCCGGTACGAGCACATCGAGGCGGGGCTGAACAGCAGGCTCGACGAGCTGCATGCCGCCATCCTTCGATCCGCTATGTTGCCTCGCCTGGATCACTGGCTTGCTCGCCGCAGAGATATCGCCTCTCGCTACGAGGGCGCCCTGATCAACAACAGCCTGCGCCCGATCGCGGCGACGGCGGGGCGGTCCGCGCATCATCTCTTTCCGGTCGAAGTGGCTGCGGGCGACGTCGCCGAGACCGTCGCGGGGCTCGGGCGCCGTGGCATCGCCGTCGGGCGCCACTACCCCTTTCTCTGCCCCGCCCAGCCGGCGGTCGAGGGGATCGGCGTGACCGCTGGGTCCCTGCAGGTGGCGCAGCGGCTCGCCGATCGCGAGATCTCCCTTCCCATCCACCCCTATCTCGGCGATGACGAAGTGGACGCCGTCATCGGGGCCTGCCTGGAGGTGTGCGCATGAGACGTCCCCTCAACTCCCTGGTCGTGCCCGTCTATCGCAACCGCGACTCGATCCCCGCCCTGATCGGGGTTGTCGAGGAGATCGAAGGGCGTATCGAGGGCGGCCTAGAGACCGTCTTCGTGATCGACGGGAGCCCTGACGATTCTCACCAGCGCCTGCTCGAGGCCCTGCAGGGGAAGGGGCTGCGGACTCGGATAGTCGAGCACTCGCGCAACTTCGGCTCCCTGGCGGCGGTGCGGACCGGGATGGGCTTCGCGCGGGGAGAGCGGATCGCCGTCATGTCCGCCGACCTCCAGGAGCCGCCCGACCTGATCGTCGAGTTCCTGCGCCGCCTGGCCACGGGAGACGTTGACGTGGTCGCTGGCGAGCGGACGAGCCGCGACGATCGGGGCGACGCTGGCTCGAAGCTGTACTGGCGCCTGTACCGGCGATTCGTGCTCGGCAACATCCCCTCCTCGGGGGTCGACGTCTTCGCCTGCACGGCCGAGGTCAGGGACGTGATCTGCTCGCTCGAGCCGGTGCACACCTCCCTGGTCGCACAGCTCTTCTGGGTCGGCTTCCGTCGCGAGCTCGTTCCCTACGACCGCCTTCCGAGTCCCGGGCCGAGCGGCTGGACCTTTGCCGGGAAGCTCCGTTACCTGAGCGACAGCGTCTTCGCCTTCACCGACCTTCCGGTTCGCATCCTCTGGGTCGCGGGGCTGATGGGGCTGGGGCTGGGGCTCCTCATCGCCGCCCTGGAGCTGGTCGCGCGGGCGACCGGAGCGGTCACCGTGCCCGGCTACACGGCGACGATTCTGGTCATCACCTTCTTCGGCAGTCTCAATATGATCGGCCTTGGCATCATCGGCTCCTACGTCTGGCGAGCCTATGAGACGGCCAAGGGGCGGCCGGGGGCGATCGTCAGCCACGTCGCCGACTCCCCGCCGGTGGCGGCAATGAGTGAGGCGTCTGCAGGGAAGCGAGAATGAGCAAGAGCGAGGACATCGGCCCGCACACCCAGATTTGCGCGTCTGCGCAGGTGCTCGAGGGAGCGCGAATCGGCGCCGACTGCAAGATCGGCACGGCCGTCTTCGTCGAAGGCGGAGCGATCGTCGGCGACCGGGTCACCGTCGAGCGTGGCGCCCACCTCTGGGCCGGAGTGGAGATCGAGGACGACGTCTTCGTGGGCCCCCAGGCGATCTTCACGGACAGCCCTTCATCCCGCTCGGGCGACGGGCAGGGGACTCCGCTCCGGACCATCGTCCGCGCCGGCGCCTTGGTGGGGGCGAACACCACCATCCTGCCCGGCGTCGAGATCGGCCGGGGGGCGCAGGTCGTGGCCGGCGCCGTCGTCACCGAGTCGGTCCCGCCGCACGCCGTGGTCGGCGGGAGCCCGGCCCGCATCCAGGACTACATCGACTCGGTCCCCTCGCCGGCACAGGCGGGCACGCCGGTGGGTCGGGAGCCCGGCGTCACCCCGCTGGGCGTCCGCGGGGTCCACCTGCAGCGGTTCCCCGAGTTCTCCGACCTGCGGGGCCGGTTGACCGCTGGGGAGCTGCCGAACGAGAGCGTGCCGTTCGTCCCCCAGCGTTGGTTCCTGGTCTACGACGTCCCCAGTCGCGAAGTGCGCGGAGCGCACGCCCATCGCGTCTGTCACCAGTTCCTGATCTGTGTCTCGGGCCAGGTGAGCGTTGCCGTGGATGACGGCACGCAGCGCGCCGAAGTGCTGCTGGACGAACCTACCGTCGGCCTCTATGTGCCGCCGTATATCTGGGCCAGCCAGTTCCGCTACACCGACCAGTCCGTGCTGCTGGCGCTCGCCTCGCACCGCTACGACGCCGACGACTACATCCGCGAGTACGACGTCTTCCTGGCCGAGGAGCCGAGCGCTCGGGACGCAGGCTCGGCAACCGAGCCTCCGTTGTGAGCGAGCCCGGCGACGCCGCTGCGGATGCGAAGGGGGCGGGCCTGCCATCGAGGCTGTGGGTGGCGCTGACGACGAGGCAGGCGATGACCCGTCGGGAGCTTGTGCTGACCTGGCTGGGCCTGGTCGTCCTGTGCGCTCTGGTCTTCGCGCCGCACGTGCGACACGGGGGCTTCTATCTCGACGACTGGTCCAACGCGGCGGCGTCGCTGCAGCCGCCGGGTGGGCCCAGCGCCGGCAACGCGCTCTCGTTCCTCGCCAAAGTGGGGATATACCGGCCGGTCCTCGTCCTCTACGTCCCCCTCACTTACTGGGCCTTCGGCATGCACATGGCACTGCATATCGCCTGGGCGGCGACTCTCGCCGTCCTAGTCGCAGGGATGCTCTACGGCGTCCTCCGCACGCTCGGCGTGCCCCGGATTCACGCCTGGGCCATCGCTGCTCTGACGATCGTCTATCCCTGGTCCGACTCGACGAGGCTCTGGCCCACTGCCGACCAGGTCTCACTGTCGGTGATGTTCGCCCTGGCCGGCCTGTGGATCGCCCTTGCGGGGCTCTCTGGGAGAACCTGGCGCTGGCACTGTTTCGCCGGAATCTTGTACCTGCTGTCGATCCTGACCTACGAGGTGACCCTGCCGCTGATCGCAGTGGCTGGCGGCATCTACGTCGCCCGAGTGGGGTGGCGCGCCGCCAGGGTGCGCTGGGGGATCGACCTGGTCGCGGTGATCGCCGGGGGCCTGTGGGTCGGGACCCACACGGTCCGCACCAAGTCCAGCCTCTCCGGCGATCTCGATCACCTCCAGGAAATCGTCAAGACCGGCGGGACGATCGCCGGCCGCACGCTGCTCCCCGTAGGCGCCCAGCGCACCACCCTGGCGCTGGGCCTCCTGCTCGGCGTCCTCCTGCTCGGCTTGGTCGCGTACGCTTGCCGTCCCGAGCGGTTCAGGGAGAGGGGGAGCTGGGGGCTGCGCAGCTGGCTGCTGATGGCCGGCGGAGGGCTTCTCGCGGCTGCGCTCGGATGGGTGATGTTTATCCCCGCCGACCCCTACTACACGCCCAGCATCTTCGGAATGACCAACCGGGTCAACGGGCTCGCCGGCGTCGGGCTGGTGATCGCGCTCTACGGTGCTCTGGGCGTCGTCGGGGTGCTTGTCGGTCAGCTGCGCCCCAGGGCCGGCGTCGTTGCGGTGGCGATCACCCTCCTCCTGGGTGGGTTGATCGGCATCTCCTACATCCACGTGATCCGGCGTCACACGCAGATCTGGGACACGGCCTATATTGCCGAGAAGACTGGTCTGCAGGAAATTCGGAAGCAGTTCCCGCAGCTGCCTCACAGCACGACCCTGTTCGTCAGCGGCTACCCGGCATACCAGACGCTCGGGGTGCCGATCTTCTCTACGACCTGGGATCTGGACGGCATGATCAAGACCCAGTACGAAGACTGGACGCTGTCGGCTTATCCGGTCCTCGCCGAAACGCAGATCGTCTGCCATCCCGACGGGATCCGGCTCGAGGGACTGGGATCGGTGGGCCCGCTGGTGCCTTACGGCCATGCCCAGTTCTTCGACTTCGCGACCCACCGGCGCGCCCACCCGGACAGTCCCGAGGCGTGCCGCGCCGTGGCGGCGAGCTACGCCCCCGGCCCGCTCTACCTGTCCACCAGCTACTGAGGCTCGGGCGAGTGACGACGAGCGCGTCGCTACGATCAGATCAACCCGTGCCGTCGATCCATTCCAGCGCCAGCATTGAAAGCGACTCGATCGGCACCGAAGTCTCGATCGCCGAGTTCGTGGTCGTGCGGCCCGGCGCCGAGATCGGGGACAGGGTGGTAATCCACCCAAATGTTGTGATCGGCCCCGACGTCAAGATCGGCGAGGGCACCGAGGTGCTGCCGGGGACCTACATCGGCAGGGAGCCCCGTGCCGCCGGCGCGATCGCCCGCAAGCCGACCTTCCGGCGCGGGGCCAGCATCGGCTCCGGCTGCGCGATCGGTGCCAACGCGGTGATCTACTGCGACGTCGAGATCGGGGAGAGCAACCTGATCGGCGACGGCGTCTCGATCCGCGAGCTGTGCCGGCTTGGCGACAACAACGTGGTCGGGCGCGGGGTCACCCTGGACCGGGAGGCGACGCTTGGTGAAGGCGTCCGGATCATGGACAAGTCTCACATCACCGGCGGGATGGTGCTGGGGGACGGCGTCTTCATCTCGGCGATGGTGACGTCGACCAACGACAATTCCTTCGGACGGGACGGCTACGTCGAGGAAGTGGTCCGGGGCCCGAGAGTCGAAGCCGGGGCGATGGTCGGCGGCGGCGCGTCGCTGTTGCCGGGCGTCGTCATCGGCCCCAAGGCCGTCGTCGGCTCCGGCGCCGTGGTCACCAAAGACGTCGCTCCTGGCGTCACGGTGGTCGGCATTCCGGCTCGTCCCCTGGGCGGCTCCGGCCGCCCAGGCGCTTAGCTTTTGCGGCCGATCACCAGGAACTGCTTGCCAAGCAGCTTCCAGGCGAGCGGCGTCTTCAGGTAGGCCCTGGTCAGCTGCGGCGAGGGCGGCAAGATGCCGCGGAACGAGTAGGGCAGGTAGCGGGGGATCACCTTTTCGGGCTCGAAGCCGGCGGCGTAGAGGTGCTCGCCGATCGCCAGGTGGGTAAGGGCGACGTAGTGATCGGCGCAGTCCCAGTACTCGTCGGAGCAGTAGCGGTAGTTGGGGCCCATGATCGCGATGCGGCCGCCCTGCTCCATGTGGCCGTGCATCTTTTCGAGGAAGGCGGAGATCGCCTCCTGGTCGTAGAGGTGCTCGAGGAAGTTGGAGACGAAGACGCCGTCGAAGTGGTTCTCGGGCAGCTCGGCGTCCATGATCATCGCGGTGATCACCTTGGTGTCGGGCTTGTGCGCCGCCTCCTCGTAGCTGACCGCGTCGACCGCCCAGGTCTCCTTCGCCGGCACGGCCCCGATGAACTCGCCGCGGCCGGCGGCCGGGTCGAGGACCTTCTGCGGCCGGCCCATGAGGCCGTGGACGTGGGGGCTGATCTCCCGCCAGACGGCGATGCGGCCGTCCTGGTCGATGCCCTTGAAGCGGTAGCTGTACAGGCGCTCGTAGTTCATGTCAGGCGATCTGCTCCTTGGGTTGACGGCGTCGCGGGCGGGGGCGGCGGCGCGCCATCCAGAGGAAGGGCGCGAGCAGGCGCGGAACGCCGTGGCGAAGGTTCGGGTTTGAGTAGGGGTCGACGGCGATCATTGGCAGCCACCTCGCGCGGAGGCGTTCTTTCTCCCAGTCCTCGACCTCCGTGGACCGGCTCGAGGACTCGAAGTGGTACATGACGAGGTCGGGATCGTAGACAACGCGGCGGCCACCGGCCACCAGCTTGAGGCAGTAGTCGATGTCGTTGTAGTTGACCGGCAGGGTCGTGCTGAGGCCGCCGACCTCGTCGAAGAGCTCGCGGCGGGTCATCAGGCAGGCGCCGGTCACGGCGAGGCTGTTCTGGGTCACGACGACGTCGTTCGCGTAGCCCTTGAAGTCGCCGGCGAAGCCGTGATAGAGGTGGCCGGGGAGGCCGTGTTCGAAGCGCACGCCGACGTGCTGCAGCCGCCCGTCCTCCCAGAGCAGCCTGCCGCCGACCGCGCCGACCTCGGGGATCGACGAGTACATGACCATGCGCTCGATCCAGTCCGGGGTGGCGACCTCGATGTCGTCGTTGAGCAACAGCAGGTGCTCGCCCCGGCTGTGGACGGCGCCGAGGTTGATCTTGGCCGAGAAGCTGAAGGGCCGGTCGTACTCGACCAGGCGCAGGCGCTTGCCGGCGATCTCCCGCATCTCCGCGAGCACGTCGTCGGGGGTCGAGTCGTCGGCGACGACGACGATCTCGTAGTTCTCGTAGGTCGACTTCTCGACGATGCTGCGCAGGCAGTGGTTGACCAGAACCACCGGCTCGTAGCGGATCTCCCGCACCGTCCCCCGCGTCGGGATGACGATGCTGACCAGCGGCTCGTCCTTCAGCTCGGGGTTGACGTGGAGGACGCCGGCGTCCTCCACGTCGCGGACGACCCGGGCCGGCAGGCCGATGCGCTCGCAGTGCGCCTGCACAGCCCGCTGCCCGGCGTCATATGCCCACGGCTTCGCCGCCTCGCCGCCGCCCGCGGCCGAGGTCTCGAGCATGCGCCAGTGGTAGAGAACCCGCGGCACGTGCAGCACCGCCCGCGCCCGCTCGCTGACCTTGAGCACCAAGTCCCAGTCCTGCGCGCCCTCGAACTCGGGGTCGAAGCCGCCGACCTCTTCGACCAGGGAGCGTCGCAGTACCCCGAGGTGGCAGGTGTACATCTGGCTGCGCATCCGCTCGGGCGACCAGTCCGGCTTGAGGAAGGGACCGGAGTGGCGGCCGCCGGGGTCGATCTTGTCTTCGTCGGTGTAGACGAAGTCGGCCTCGGGCGTGGCGGCGATCGCCTCGTGGACCAGGGCGAGGGCGTCGGGGTGCAGCTCGTCGTCGTGGTCGAGCAGGACGACGAACTCGCCCTGGGCCATCGCCAGCGCGTCGTTGGAGGCGGCGACGATGCCGCCGTTCTCCTCGCGGATGTGGAGGCGGACGCGCGGGTCGCTCTGCCCGGCGCGCTCGATCATCCGCCGCACGTGCCGCTGCGGCGAGGCGTCATCGACCAAGCAGAGCTCCCAGTCGTCGAAGGTCTGGGTGCGGACCGACTCCAGCATCGCCCAGAGCACATCGGCCGGGGTGTCATAGACCGGCGTGAGGATCGAGAAGCGGGGCGCCGCCACCTGCCTAGCCCCGCGGGCCCTGGAGCCTGCGAAGTGCGCCGCCGATCCGCATCCCGCCGGGGATCCGGGACTGGATTTTCCGCGCGATTCCGCCGACCCGGCGGGAGCTGGCTTCCAGCACCGCCAGCTGACCTAGCGCGGCCCCCAGCTCGACGTCCTTGCCGATCAGCAGGTCGCGCAGCCTGAGGATCTCCTCGTCGCGGCGGGCCAGCTCGGCCTGTAGCTCGGCGATGTCCTCAGCCCGCTCGACCGGGGTGGTCTGATCAGCCATTGGCGGCGAGTCTACCCACCGTCTCCCCGCCGATCCGGGGGCGGCGGCGCTCGTTCGACATCTGCCAACCTGTCGCCGATGGCTGGGGGACAGTTGCTCTTGATGCTCGCCGTGCACCTCGTCCTGACGGGGCTGCCGGGGGTCGCGGCCGCGCTGCTGGTGGCGCGGCGCGGGGTGCGCAGCGTGCCGGTGCTGCTGGCGCTGGCGCTGGCCGCCAGCGCCGCGGTGGCAATGCTCGCTTACTGGGCGTACTACGAGGACCGGGTGATCGGGGAATCGCTCTCCTACTTCGCGCTGATCGGCTCGGTCGCGGGGATCGGCTGGGCGCTCTACGGCGGCCACCTCGAGCGCGGTCTGCTGCGGCAGCTGGCGACGCCGCTGGCGCTGTGGATGCTCGGCACGACCTTCCTCGTCTTCCTCGGCTACCTCCACGGCGGCACCAGCGAACCGCTGAACGCGGCCGGGGCGCGCTTCATCCCGCTGCCGTCCGACGACGCGATCCCCTACTTCTTCGGCGAATTCTTCTTCCACCACGGCCACCACCTGCCGCCGCCGATCTTCCCTGGCGAATGGCTGGCCAGCGACCGGCCGCCGCTGCAGGTCGGCTACATGCTCTCCCAGCGCCCCTTCTTCTGGGGCAACCCGGAACTGCAGTACGAGGTGCTCGGGGTGGGGCTGCAGCAGCTCTGGATCGTCGGCCTCTGGGCACTGCTGACGGCGGCGCGGGTCGGCCGGGTGACGCGGGCGCTGGCGGTCTTCGCGGTACTGCTCAGCGACGTCGCGATCGTCAACGGCTTCTTCGTCTGGCCGAAGATGCTGCCTGCGGCGCTGCTGCTCGCCGTCGCGGCGCTGGTCGTGACCCCGCTGTGGACGCAGCTGCGGCGCAGCTTCTGGGCAGCGGCCCTGGTCGCGGCGCTGCTGGGCCTGGCGATGATGGGGCACGGCTCGAGCGTGTTCGGGGCGATCCCGCTGGCGCTGGTGGCCGCCTACCGGGGGCTGCCGAGCTGGCGCTGGGTCGGGGTCGCGCTGCTGGTCGGCTTCGTCGTGATGGCGCCCTGGTCGGCGTACCAGAGATACGGCGACCCGCCGGGCAACCGGCTGCTCAAGTGGCAGCTGGCCGGAGTGCCGGAAGTCGACAGCCGTGGCTTCAAGGAAACGCTGGTCGACTCCTATCGCGAAGCGGGATTCGGCGGCACCCTCCACAACAAGGGCCAGAACTTCATCACGATGGCGGGCGGGGGGCCGTATGCCGACAACGTCAAGGCCACGGTCGAGGCGATCGGCGACGGCGACGTCCGCGGCGCCGTGGAAGACGTCCGCAACGCCTTCTTCTTCGACCTGCTGCCCTCGCTGGGCCTGCTGCTGGTCGTCCCCTTCCTGATGGTGGCGGCGCGGCGCCGCGGGCGCCTGCGCCGGGAGGAGTGGGGCTTCGCGCTGACCTGCTTCGCGATCTTCGTGATCGGGGCGATCGCCTGGGGGCTGCTGATCTTCGGCGACCTGCCGGCGCGGACGGTGATCCACGCCGGCAGCTTCCTCCTGCCCGTGCTCGCCTTCGCCGGCCTGGTCGCCGGCCTGCGCGCGGTCTTCCCCCGCTTCGCGGTCTACTACGTCGCGGTCAGCTCGCTGCTGATGCTGGCGCTCTACGTGCCCTCCTACGAACCGCTGCCGGGCAGCTCCTTCTCCTTCCTCGCGGCGCTGCTCGCCGCGGCCGGCCTGGCCGGCTTCGTCGCCGTGGCGCTGCGGGCCGACGAGGTCCCGCAGGAGGCCACGCTTCCAGCGGTCCCCGCGGCGGGCTAGGCTCCGCCGCCGATGGCGTGGCAGAGGCGCAATGCTCCCGTCGCTCTCCTGGGGGCGGCGCTCCTGGCGGCAGCTGTGCTGCTGCTGGCGCTCGGCTCCAGCTATACCTTCTTCCAGGACACCTGGGCCTTCCTGCTCGACCGCCAGGGGAACTCGGCCAGGGACTTCCTGATCCCCCACAACGAGCACATCGTCGTCATCCCGGTGGCGATCGAGAAGGCGCTGGTGGGGATCTTCGGGATGACCACGGCGGCGCCGGAACGGGTGGCGATGGCGGCGGTGCTGCTCACCGCCGGGGCGCTGATGTTCGTCTACGTGCGCCGCCGGGTCGGGCCCTGGGTGGCGCTGATGGCGGCGCTGCTGCTGCTCTTCCTCGGCTCGACCTGGCCGGTCCTGCTCTGGCCCTTCGAGATCGGCTTCGCCGGCTCGGTGATGGCCGGGATCGCGATGCTGCTCCTCCTCGAGCGCGACGACCGCCGCGGCGACGCCTGGGCCTGCCTGCTGCTGACGATCTCGATCGGCTTCGGCAGCGTCGGCCTCTCCTTCATCGCCGCCGCCTTCGTCGACTTCCTGCAGAAACGCGAGCGCCGCGGCTGGCGGCGCGCCTACGTCTTCGCGGTGCCGGCGCTGCTCTACCTCGCCTGGTACGCCGGCTGGGGCCATACCGCCGAACACCACCTGACCCTGCACAACATCCTAATGTCGCCGCAGTACCTGCTCGACGGCTTCGCCTCCTCGATCGACTCGCTGGCCGGGCTCAGCAACATCCCGGTCACCGCGCCGGGGCAGCCGGAATGGGGCCGGCCGCTGCTGGTCGCGCTGGTCGCCCTGGTCATCTACGGGCAGTACCGGCGGCCGGGCTTCTCACCCGCCTTCTGGCGCTCGAGCGCGGTCGCGGTCAGCTACTGGCTGCTGGCCGCCTTCAACTACATCCCCGGGCGCGAAGCGGCCTCGACCAGGTACGTCTACGCCGGTGCCGCCTTCGTCCTGCTGATGGGCGCGGACCTGCTGCGAGGCGTCCGCTTCGGCCGTCGCGCGCTCTGGATCGGCGCCGGGCTGACGCTGCTGGCGCTGGGGCCGAACCTGGCCCAGATGAAGGACGGCGCCAACTGGCTCAAGGAACAGTCGGTGCTGACCCGGGCCGACACCGCGGCGCTGGAAATCTCCCGCCGCACCGTGCCGCCCGCCTTCACCCTCTCGCCGGACATCGCCGGCACCGGCTCGCTGGCGATCGTCGACGCCGGGCAGTACTTCGAAGCCGTCGACGCGCACGGCTCACCGGCCTACTCGCCACAGGAATTGGCCGGCGCGCTGCCGGTGGCGCGCCACTGGGCCGACATCGTCCTCGCCAGGGCGCTGCCGATCACGACCTCGACCCATCCGGCCGCGGCCCTGGCCGGTGATTCCTCGCGCTGCGTCACGGTTCCCGGGGGAACCGGGGCCGACATCCCCGAGGAGCAGCTGGAACCCGGCCTGACCAAGATCTGGCTGGCCCCCGGCCCGGAAGCGCACCTGGCCTTGCGCCGGTTCACGACGGCGGAATTCCCGGTCGACCTCGGCAGCGTGCCCGGCGGCTCGGTGACGCTGCTGCGGATCCCCCGCGATACCGCCTCGCAGCCCTGGTTCCTGCGCCTGGAAGCGCCGCAGCGGGCGCGCTTCTGCGGCTGAGCGGCGGTTGAGCGAACGAGGCGCCGACCCGGTCGGCGCCTACAGTTCCTCGGCGATGCGCGGCGCGTCGCGGTTGAAGATCCAGACGCCGAAGAGGCAGGTGCCGACGAAGATCGCCGCGGCGGGCAGCAGCCAGACCCAGCCGCCGGCGGCGGTGACCGCGGACGGGGCGGTTTCCGGTTCGATCACCCAGTAGCGGACCTGCTCGAAGATCACCGCCAGGGGGTTGATCATCAACAGCCGTTCGAAGGTCGGTTCGTTGAGGCCCTTGGTGCCGAGTGGGTAGAGCACCGGCGTCGCGTAGAACAGCACCTGCGACAGCACGGTCCAGATGATCGCGACGTCGCGGAAGCGCACGTAGAGAACCGAGAGCCCCGTGCTCACCGCGGCCGTCAGCGTGAACAGCGCCGCCAGGGCGACTGGGAAGAGCAGCCAGGTCCAGGTCAGGTCAACTCCCCAGGCGAGGATGAAGATGAAGACGATGATCAGGTTGAGGCCGAGGTTGAAGGCGCCGGTCAGCACCGTCGAGAGCGGGATCACCAGGCGCGGGAACTGGGTCTTGCGGACCACGCCCTCCTGGCTGACGACCGAGGTGACGGCGACCGTCGTCGCTTCCGAGAAGAAGTTGTAGAGGACGATCCCGAGCAGCAGGACCACCGGGTAGAACTCTAGTTTGCTGCCGACTTTAAAGACCTTGGTGAAGATCAGCAGCAGGACCGCGAACAGCATCAGCGGCCGGATCAGCGACCAGAGGTAGCCGAGCACGGTGCCGAAGTAGACGCGCTTGAACTCGGTCACCGACATCAGCCAGAGCAGGTCGAAGAAGCGGCGGGGCCCGCCGCCCAGGGCCGACGGGCCCCGCACCTCGCGCAGCTCGATGCTGTGTGTCTCGGCGCTCATTGCTGACCCCGCTCCTCGACGATCGCCTCGACCTTGTGCTCGAGCGCGACGATCCCACGCGAGTTCGTGGTTCCGAAGACGACGAAGTCGAGAGCGTTGTGGACGTAGATGGTGACGCCTCCGCCCTGGCCGCTCTGCACTCCGCAGTGGACGAAGTGGCGCCCGGGCGCCAGTGCGTTCTGCACCTCGGCGTTGACCCTGATCCGCTTCCCGGCGACAAGGCCGCCCGGGCTCTCCTCGCTCGTGATCGGCGTTCCGAACTCGAAGAGGCCGAGCCCGTCGGCGTTGGCGATCACGAAGCCCACGCTCAGCCACGGGACCTCACGCAGCAGTTCCAGCTCGACATGAAGGTGAATCCGCTCGCCGCGTTCGATGGTCGTCAGCCGCTCGCCCTCGCCGTCGTCGATCCAGCAGTCCAGTAGGCGCGCGCCGTCGGTTGCCTTGGCCGTTCCGTCGCCAGCGTCGACTCCGCCCTCGAAGTTCAGTTTCAGGTACTCGCGACCCGCCTCGGCCGGGTCGCCGATGTGCTGGATCTGGCCGTCGCTGAGCAACATCGCCCGGTGGCAGTAGGTTTCGACGGTGCCCATCTCGTGGGTGACGAGGACGATCGTCTTGCCCTCGGCTTTCATCTGGTGGAAGGCGTCGGCGCACTTCTGCTGGAAAGAGGCGTCGCCGACCGCCAGAACCTCGTCGATCAGCAGCACGTCGGCGTCAGCCTCCATCATCACCGAGAAGGCGAGCCGGACCAGCATTCCTGAGGAGTAGTTCTTCAACTTCAGGTCGGCGAATTCCCCGAGCTCGGCGAACTCGATCACCGAGTCCAGGCGTTGCCGCATCTCCTTCGGCGTCAGCCCCATCATCACCCCGTTGAGGACGACGTTCTCACGCGCGGTCAGCTCATGGTTGAAGCCGACTCCGAGCTCGATGAAGGGCGCCAGACGGCCGGCCATCCGGATCGTCCCAGCATCGGCGCGGTAGATGCTGGCGAGCAGCTTCAGCAGCGTGCTCTTGCCGGAGCCGTTGCGGCCGACGATGCCGAAGAACTCGCCCTTGCGGACCTCGAAGGAGATGCCGTCGAGGGCGCGCAGCTCGCGGTAGTCGCGAGAGGCGAACGGGTGTACCGCCCGCTCTTTGAGCGAGTCGACTCGCTGGGTTGGGATCCGGAAGGCCTTGTGGAGGTCTTCGACCTGGATCGCCAAGGGAGCATCGGCGCCCGGCGCGGCGGGCTGTTCGATGCTGCTCAGGCTTGCGGTGGCGTCGTCGATGGGCATCGGAGGAGTGATCCGAAGGGGGATCGCTGAAGCGGCGAACGAGGCGGAACGCTACCGTGCCGCGGGGGCGTCGGAGAAGGACGAGAGGCGCTCGCAGGGGATGACCACACCGAATCGCGGCGGCGACGTCGCCACCGCCACTTCGGAGAGGCCTTCGGAGCGGCAGCTCGCCGCGGCGCTCCTCAGCGCGTCTTCCCAGGGCGGGGTGCCGCGGTTCGGGGTGTCCTCGACGTCGAACGAGGTGGCGATCCCGAGCAGCAGCACCACCGAGACGGCGATTCCGATCCACGGCACCTCGCCGGCGCCACGGCGCCGCGCGGCGCGGTCGACCAGCACCAGGGCGACGCTGGCCAGTAGCAGCGCCGGGACGATCGCGTAGCGGCCACCGCCGGCCGCGTGCGAGCCGGCTGGCCAGATCATCTGCGCGCCGACCGCGCGCTGGTAGACGGAGACGACGAACATCGCGAGCGAGGTGGGGATCGCGATCGCGGCGAACCAGCGGGCGCTCGCGTTGGAGTGCAGTGCGCCGTAGGCGAGGGCGGCGACGCAGCCGATCAGCAGCACGATCAGGAACGGCCAGCCGAGGTGCTGCCAGGCTTGTCCTCCCGCCCGTTCCCCCAGCGCCGCCCCGTCGAGGATGCGCTGCAGGAATGCCGTCCAGATGTCGCTGGTCCAGAGCGGTTCGACGGCCGCTTCGGTGTTCAGGGCGACGACCGGGACCTGGGCTGCCGCCCCGGCCGCGTAGGCGCCGACGAGGATCAGGTCGCGGCGGTCGCGGATCGCCAGCGCCCGCAGCCCGGCGAGCGGCGCGAAGAACCAGAGCCCGGGGCTGCTGAGCCCGGTGAGCAGGATGAAGACGCCGCCGAGAACCGCTCCCCGGGTGCTCGCCGGACGCCAGATCAGCAGCCAGAAGCTGGCGAAGAGCATGTACCAGAGGACGTAGGAGGCGGAGGCGACCGCCTCCAGGCTGGCGACCGGGCAGAGGATCGTCAGGGCGACCAGGGTGCCGCGCAGGAAGGGGCTGCGGATATGGGCGGCGCTGGCGAACCAGACCGCCAGCCCGCTGAGCGCGACCACGGAGCCGGAGATGATCGCGAAGGCGGCGGGGATGTCGCGTAGCGGGAAGAGGTTCGCGGCCTCGGCGATCAGGCGCGGGACCAGGACCAGGTAGCCGGCGTAGGTGGCGAAGACGTCGTGCCAGAAGGCGCTGTTCAGCGCCCCCTGGAGGAAGATCTCACCGTCCTCGGCCCAGAGCGAGTGGAGCGCGTTCGAGGGCCCGACGCGGAAGAGCTGGAGGACGATGGCGAGCGCCAGCATGGCGACGACCAGCAGCGCCCCCTTCCAGCCGCCGATCCGCGTCTCGCCGGACGGGGCGGAGCGGAACAGCGACCGGTCGAGGTGCGTCCGCAGCGCTCGCAGCTTCGCTCCGAGGCCGCCGCCGGTGGTTGGTCGCCCCGTCATCGGCGCCACCTTAACGACGGCCTCGACGGGGGCCGGGGCGGTTCCGCGGAGCCCCGAGCGGCTCAGTCGGCGCGCCGGCGCCGGCGCAGGGCGAGTGCCTGGCGTGCCGAGATGTCGAGCAGCGGCGCGCCATCGAGCTCGCGGGCCGGCAGCCCGCCGCCGTCGCGCCAACCGTGCAGGCGGCCGGAGACGCCCTTGGCGCTGCGGTCGAGCAGCAACTGCCCGGCGCAGAGGGCTCCCTCGCAGGCGAGTGCCCGCAGGGCCAGCCGCGGCTCCGACATCACCCCGTAGCGGCGCAGCATGTAGCCGCGGCTCCAGCCGGTGTGGGCGAACTTCTGACCGCTCTTGGCGCCGAGGCTGGCCGAGTAGGCATGCAGGGCCCGGGCCTCGCCGGCGAGCCGGCAGCTGGCCCCGGCGGCGGCCATCCGCAGGGCCAGGTCGAGGTCCTCGAAGTAGAGGAAGATGCGCTCGTCGAAGCCGCCGACCGCCTCGAACGCGGCCCGGTCGTAGAGTGCGGCGCCGCCGGTCGGGCCCAGCGGGTCGACCGCCCCCAGCGCCGCCGCGAGCGGCTCCCCGTGCAGGTAGTCGAAGCCCATCAGGGTGCGGTCGGCGACGACGCCGGCGGAATCGATCAGGCCCGGGCTGCGTTCCTGGACCAGCACTCCGGCGACCGTCTGCACGCCCTCGGCGGCGGCATCGAGCATCGCCTCGACGAAGCGCGGCTCGCACTCGACGTCGTTGTTGAGCAGGATCAGCGGGTCGGCCCGGTGCTCGCGCACGGCGCGGTTGATCGCCGGCCCGAAGCCGAGGTTGCTCCCGAGCTCGAGCAGCGTCACCTCGGGGAACTGCTCGCGGATCAGCGCCGGCGAGTCGTCGGCGGAGCCGTTGTCGACCACGACGACGTCGACCGGCAGGGTCTGCTCGCGCAGGCTCTGCAGGGCGCGGCCGATGCGCGTGGATCCGTTGTAGTTCGGTATGTAGACGGCTGGTCGCACGATTTCCTATCGAGTCGCTTGGTCGATTTCGACCACGAACTCTCGCACCAGGTTTGCCGCCTGCTCCACGTCGTCGATCGGGGAGCTCTCCTCTGCCGCGAGCTTGGCAAAGGTCGCCGGCCAGCTGGGGTAGACGACCAGGGCGGGTGGCCAGTTGTGGGTTTCGCGCCCGGCGAAGATCGCCAGACATGCCTCATGGACGCGCTCGAGGTCCCCTGGATCGAGCAGGCTCCGAGCCAGGAGCAGATCCATAAGGTCGTGCACCCGCCGGTTCTCCTTTCCCTCGTCCGGCGGGTCCGTGCAGGCATGCAGCTTCTGGGCGATCAGATAGGGAAGACCGACGATCTTGACCTGGCCGGGTCGCGGCAGGCCAAACTGGCCGACGTCAAAGGGCTCCACCTCATCGATGTCGATAACCCCCGCGGCCTCCGCCGGCGCTACCTCCAGCTGGACCTGGCCCCACCTCTTTCCCTTGAGGTCGATTGCGACATCGACCCGGTATGCGCGTGAGTCAGGGATTGCCGCCGGCTCTGAGCGGGAGAAGCTGAGATCCCCGACATCGGAGTCGAGAGCATCGTCGAGAACCTCCAGCCATTCGTCGAACCGGCCACGGAAAACGATGTCCAGGTCCTTGGTCGTACGCGCTTGGAGATTCAGCCGCAGCTCCATCGAGACGCCACCCTTGACCAGAAAAAGCGGACTCTCGTCCTCAGCCCAGGCGCGCTCCAAGGCCAGGGTGACGAGCATGAACGAGATTGCGCGCGTGACCCTGCCGACAACCTGATCGGTGGAGTCGGCATATTCTCGAACCCATTCACGCAAGACCCGGACGTTGTGAGGGGGTTTCTGCTTCGGGAAGCTCATTCCGGCTCCGCCTGCGCCAACTGCTCGAGGAGCCTCAACTCGCTCCTCCTGATGAGTCCTCGCCTGCGCGCGGTTTCGACGGCCTGACGCAGGAGGTCGCCACGCACGTGCGTCTCGATGCCGTCGAGGATTGCCCGGTATGGAGTGACGACGGCAATGCCTTCATGTCGTGTTTTCTCCGCTGGGTCCAGATCGCGGCGGTGGATCAGGTAGAGCTGTGGCACCTCTCGGGTGAGCCGGTGGGCGCGGGGCACGGTGACGTGAACCTTCGACGGGTTGACGTCACAGAGATCGTGCAGGTCCAAGGCGGTCTCGTGCGAGAGCACACCCTGTCCACGTGGCCACAGCGTCGCCTCCATGAGCTGCTCCAACCCGGTTGGGGCGATCACGGGCATCCGGTAGATGCCGTGGGCGACACGCTCGACGGTGCCGCGCTTTGCCATCTCGATCAGTCGATGGGGATCGACGCCGTTCTGCTCGGCATCTCGCGCGGTCACGTAACCGTGTTGGTCGACGGCGATTTCGGCAAGGGTGTTGTAGATGCGTCCGGGCATGGCTATTCGAATAAACCGTGGCATTTTGCAACGGTTTCAACAGATTCTACCAGCTTTCCCCCAAACCGTGGCATTTTGCAACGTTTTCTACGGTAAAATTCCGTCTGAGGGCCTGCCCCTTGATTGCTGTCGCTCAGTAGGGTTGCAGCCTCGCATGGAGCCTCTGAAGGGACTGATCCTCTCCGGTGGCGCCGGAACCCGGCTGCGCCCGATCACCCACACCTCGGCGAAGCAGCTGGTGCCCGTCGCCAACAAACCCGTGCTCTTCTACGGGATCGAAGCGCTGGTCGACGCCGGGGTCAGGGAGATCGGGATCATCATCGCCCCGGAGACCGGTGGCGAGATCCGCGAGGCGGCCGGCGACGGCTCCGCCTTCGGGGCCGAGATCACCTACATCGTCCAGGACAAGCCGGCGGGCCTCGCCCACGCGGTGCTGACCGCGGAGGAGTTCATCGGCGACTCGCCCTTCGTGATGTACCTCGGCGACAACCTCCTGCGCGACGGCATCCGCGGCCTCGTCTCGACCTTCCGCGCCGACGAGCCGCACGCGCTGATCCTGCTGACCCCGGTCGACGACCCGCAGTCCTACGGAGTCGCCGAGCTCGACGGCGAGCGGATCGTGCGGCTGATCGAGAAGCCCAAAGACCCGCCTTCGAACCTCGCCCTGGTCGGCGTCTACCTCTTCACCTCGGCGATCTTCGACGCCGCCAAGAGCCTCGAGCCCTCCTGGCGCGGCGAGTACGAGATCACCGAGGCGATCCAGGCGCTGATCGACGACGGCCACAGGGTCCAGTCCGAGGTCGTGCGCGGCTGGTGGAAGGACACCGGCCAGCTCGCCGACATGCTCGAGGCCAACCGCCTCGTGCTCGAGGAGCTGGAGACGCGGCTGGACGGGGAGATCGACAACTCCAAGGTCGAGGGCCGGGTTGTGGTCGAGAAGGGCGCGGTGGTGGCCGGCTCCGTCATTCGCGGCCCGGCCGTGATCGGCGCCGGCGCCCGCATCGAGGACGCCTACATCGGCCCCTACACCTCGATCGGCGACGAGGTCCATATCCGCCGCTCCGAGGTAGAGCACTCGATCGTGCTCTCCGGCTCGGTGGTCGAGGACCTCGGCACGCGGATGGAGGCGAGCCTGCTCGGCCGCAACGTCAAGCTGACCCGCAGCGAGGGCCGGCCGAAGACGCTGCGGCTGCTGGTCGGCGACAGCTCCGAGATCGAAATCGTCTAGCGATGGTGGGGCGATGAAGCTCCTGGTGGCTGGAGCCGCGGGGATGCTGGGCCGCGACGTTATGCTCGCCGCCGGCAACGCCGGCCACGACGTGGTCGGCTTCGGCCGCGCCGAGCTCGACGTCACCGACCCGGCCGGGCTCGAGAAGAAGCTCGACCTCGAGCGCCCGGATGTCGTCATCAACTGTGCCGCCTGGACCGACGTCGACGGCGCCGAGGAGTCCGAGCCGGCCGCCTTTGCGGTCAACGGCACCGGCGCCGGCAACATCGCCGCCGCCGCGGCCAAGGTCGGCGCCAGCGTCGTCTACGTCTCCAGCGACTATGTCTTCGACGGCTCCAAGGGCGCGCCCTATGTCGAGAGCGATCAGGTCGCGCCGCTCTCGGCCTACGGCCGCACCAAGCTCGCCGGCGAGGAGGCGACCGCGGCCGCCAACAAGCGCCACTTCATCGTCCGCTCGGCCTGGCTGTTCGGGATCGGCGGCGGCAACTTCGTCGAGACGATGCTGCGCCTCGCCGCCGACCACGGCGAGGTCCTGGTCGTGCGCGACCAGGTCGGCTCGCCGACCTACACCTGGCACCTCGCCTACGGCGTCGTCCGCCTGATCGAGGGGATCGAGTTCGGCATCCACCACATGGCCGCCGCGGGCCAGTGCTCCTGGTATGAGTTCACCCGCGAGATCTTCGAGCAGGCCAAGGTCGAGTGCAAGGTCCTCTCCGGCACGACCGAGATGCTCGGCCGCCCAGCCCCTCGCCCACCCTTCTCAGCCCTGACCAGCCAGCGCGAACATGCGATCCGCCTGCCCTCCTGGCAGGACGGGCTGGCCGGGTATCTCGCCCAACGACAAGCGGAGAGGGAGGCAACATCGTGAGGCTCCTGGTCACCGGCGCTGCCGGTTTCATCGGTTCCACCTACGTCCGGATCGCCGGCGCCGAGCACGAGATCGTCGTGCTCGACAAGCTCACCTACGCCGGCCGGCCGGAGAACCTGCCCGAGGGGGTGGAGCTGATCGAGGGCGCGATCGAGGACCCGGCGATCGTGCGCGAGGCGATGCAGGGCGCCGACGCCGTCGTCAACTTCGCCGCCGAGTCCCACGTCGACCGCTCGATCGACGACCAGGATGCCTTCGCCCGCACCCACGTGATCGGCACCGGCACCCTGCTGGACGCCGCCCGCGAGCTCGGCGTCGGCCGCTACCTGCAGGTCTCCACCGACGAGGTCTACGGCTCGATCGAGTCCGGCTCCTTCACCGAGACCTCGCCGCTGGACCCCTCCTCGCCCTACTCGGCGACCAAGGCCGCCGGCGACCTGCTGGTCGCCGCCCACTTCCACACCTACGGAACCGAGGCGGTGATCTGCCGCGGCTCCAACAACTACGGCCCGCGCCAGTACCCGGAGAAGCTGATCCCGCTGATCACGCTGAACGCCCTGCACGGCGACTCGCTGCCGGTCTACGGCGACGGCAAGCAGGTCCGCAACTGGCTCTACGTCGAGGACTTCTGTCGCGGCATCCACGCGGTGCTGATGAACGGCCGGCCCGGCGAGGCCTACAACGTCGGCGGCCCCGACGAGTGCGAGAACATCGAGGTGATCAAGCGGGTGATCGAGCTGACCGGCAAGGACGAGTCGCTGATCGAGTACGTCAAGGACCGTCCCGGCCACGACCGCCGCTACTCGCTGGCCTCCGACAAGCTCCGCGACGAGCTCGGCTGGGAGGCCCAGGTCCACTTCGCCGAGGGCCTCGAGAAGACCGTCGCCTGGTACCGCGACAACGAGGACTGGTGGGGGCCGATCCGCTCCGGCGAGTACCGCGCCTACTACGAAAAGCAGTACGGGAAGGCGCTGAGCTGATGCCGGAGGTGCTGCCGACGAAGCTGGCCGGCGTCGTCCTGCTGGAGCCGACCGTGCACGGCGACTCGCGCGGTTTCATGGTCGAGACCTACCGGACCGGCAGCTGGGCCGAGGCCGGTGTCGGCGTCGAGTTCGTCCAGCACAACCACTCGCGCTCCTCCAAGGGCACACTGCGGGGGATCCACTTCCAGACCGAGCCGGGCCAGGCGAAGCTGGTCCGCTGCCCGCGCGGGGCGATCGTCGACGTCGCCGTCGACCTGCGCCGCGAGTCCCCCACCTACGGTCAGTGGGAGGCCCACGTGCTCGATGACGAAAAGCACCGCCAGCTCTTCGTCCCGGTCGGCTTCGGCCACGGCTTCGCGGTGCTCAGCGACATCGCCGACGTCACCTACCTGCTCTCCAGCGACTACGACCCGCTGACCGAGGCCGGCATTGCCTGGGACGACCCCGACGTCGGGGTCGACTGGCAGGTCAGCGATCCGCTGCTCAGCGAGCGCGACAAAGGCGCTCCCAAGCTCTCCGAAGTAGCCGAGACCCTCCCTTTCTAAGGCCGCGAGATCGCGGTGCGGCTGAGGCTGACGGCGAGTTTGGCGGCGACGCCGGTGTAGACGGCGGCGTTGAGGAGGGGGTTGTGCTCGGGGGCGTCGAAGCGGCGGTAGAAGCGGCCCATGCCGCGGTGGAAGGCGATCTCCTGCCTGGGGCGGCGGCGGACGCCGCTGGAGGCGCCCTTGACGTGTAAGGCGACCCCGGCGGGCTCGTAGAAGACCTTCCAGCCCGCGTCCCAGAAGCGGTGGCACCAGTCGAGGTCCTCCATGTAGAGCCAGTAGCCCTCGTCGAGCAGGCCGACCTCGCGGATCGCCTCGGCCCGGCAGAGCATGAAGGCGCCGTTGACGGCGTCGACCTCGCCCGGCTCGTCGTCGCCGAGCCCGGTCGCCCGGTACTGGCTGAGCGCGCCCGCGGCACCCTCGGAGCGGCCGACGCCGGTGAAGTGGGCGAGGGCGCTGAGCGGGGTCGGGAAGGAGCGCTTGCAGGCGTGGTCGAGCTCGCCTGACTCCAGCACCAGCTTGCAGCCGACCATCCCGATCCGCGGCTCCGAGCGCAGCCGCGCCAGGGCCGCGTCGAGGGTGCCGGCGTAGACCTCGGTGTCGGGGTTGAGCAGCAGCACCGCGGCGGCATCGCTTTCGCGCAGGACCAGGTTGTTGGCGGCGGAGAAGCCGATGTTGCCGCGCCGCAGCAGCTTTACCTCGCCGAACTCGCGCGCGACCATGTCCGGCGTCCCGTCGGGGCTGCCGCTGTCGACCACGCTGACCCGCATCTCGCCGCTCGCCGCCGGGTTGGCACGCAGCGAGCGCAGGCAGCGCCGCAGCAGCTCTTCGCCGCCATGGCTGACCACGATCGTCTCCAAGTCCATGTGCTTACGCCGGTGCCGCAGGAGCCCAGGGAACTGCGTACGGCTTCGAGTCCGGCGTGGAGTCAGCGCCCGTGTCGAGAATAAAACCCAGCACGCCGTCGACGAGGTAGCCGATGTCGATTGCCTGTTGCGCGGAGCGGGTGACGAGTTGATCGCCAGTGATGGGATGGGTGGTGCTGAACAGTGCGGTGCATCCCGGTGCGTCTTCCCGGCGCAGCCATCCGAGGGTCTCTCCGCCTTCCTGCCCCAGCTTCCGTGCGTCGTAGTGCAGGGCCAAGTGCCGAAGTCGACCCCCCGCGTGCAACTTCGTCGACGCGTGCGAAATGTGCTCACTCGACCTCAGTGGCGCGGCGACCCAGTGCCCGATCTTCCGCGGGTCGCGGCTGGCGCGGCCGGGACGTGTCAAGTCAGTGGCGAGGCGGCTGTCATCTCGTAGGCACAGCGCCACCAGCTCTGCCCCCGGTCGAGGGAAGAGGGAGCCAAGTGAAACGGCGTCGGACTCATGGCCGGGAGAGGCGGTTGAGTACCGGTGTCGCCAAACTCCGTGATCAATGTGCCGCCGCAGGGAAGTAACGCCCCAGGGTCCGGGCTGCAGAATTCCGCGTGGAAGAATTGGAGATGCCTCGATCCAGCCGAGTGTTGCCTCCGGTTCGGCGACGTCAAACAGGGGATCGTCGGGTCCTGCGACCAGAACCCGTTCGTCGCCTCCCGGCATGCGACGCAGCTCCAGTAGCTCGAGCAGGGGAAACGGCTGGTCCTCGACATACCCCAGCCCATGCCGATCGGGCGGCAGCTCGTTCTGATCGTCGCTCAGCTCGAAGGTGTGATTCGTGTGGATGAGACGCCGGGTTCCCAGGGTGGGGGCTTCGCGCACAACGCCCAAGTCGAATTCGAGCTTGTAGCCAGGCGGTGACTTGCGATCGTTGCTTACGATGCGACCCTCGCCATTGAGTCCTATGTGGCGGCACAGCGGATGGGTTTCCGGCGGCGTCCAGCCCGGAGCGTCCTCCCAGCGGCGCACGGTGCCTGGCGTCAGCTCAGGCAGCCGTGGCGTTTGGCGGGCGGCGGAGTGGAGCATCGCAGTCTCGGACTTGTCGCCGCCGCGAGCGAAATTTAGATCCAGCTGAAGGGAATGCTCTTCACCGTCGGCTGATGCACTGCGGCTACCGGAACCTCGATCGGCTAGCGGAGCGAAGCGCCACTGGACCGGGCCGTCGGCCTGCAGGCCGACGGCGAGATCCACCAGGATGGTGTCGTTGCTCTCGAGATCGATCTTCGGGAGTTGGATCCCCGTCTCGCGTTTGAATGCGACCCCGACCGGTTGGGCGGAGAGACGCTCGCGGTCGTCCAGCTTGGAGAAGGCGTGACGTGTGATGCCGGGAGCGTCGCCCAGCACGATTGCGGACATATCGACCTCTGCCGTGAAGCTGTGCAGAAGTTGCTCCACGAACGAGTGTCTGTGCAGTAACGCCGCCACGGCCGTGGTGAGCATGCAAACCCAAGGCCCGCGGGCCTGGCCGATCGCCGCCTGTAGCCAGGCCGCCGAGGAGTTCGCCTCGGCGGCCACCGTTTGAACGCCCTCCGCCATCGCGGCACTCGCCAAGACCTCGAAGTCCTTGCAGGTCTGTTGTTTCAGGCCCGAAAGGTTTGCGCTACTCCAAGCCTCTTCCCCGTCGAGCAGAACGATGGAGAGCGCCGGTGCCCAGTGCGCCTTGATGCTGTCGCGGTTGAGATAGAGAGCCGGATGGCGGTGCGTGATCGCGTCGTGGAAAGTGTGGGGTCCGTAGTCAACCGCGTTGACCCGGCTGAACCCCTGGCGTCGATAGAGGAACGTTGGACCATCTGCATGGATGCCGCGGATGCCGCGCTCCGCGAGCTGAAGAATCAGATCCCAATCCTCGTGGCCCACCACGATCTCCTCGGGATAGGCAACGCCCGCTCCTTCGAACACACGGCGGTCGAAGAGAGCAGGGGCGGGGCAGTAGTTCTCCTCCATCAGCAGCCAGAGGTTGTAGGCAGGCAACCGAACGAAGTCGGAGCGGTTACCGATGTGCTGTGCATGCGGGTAGATGAAACCGGTGTCCTCCGGTGCGGCCTCAAGCTGGGCCAGCATCCGCTCAAGCGCGTCGGGCAATAGCTGATCGTCTGCGTCGATCGGCAGGACATAACTCGTGTCGAGTGCCTTAAGTGCTCTGTTGCGCGCAGCGCTGGGCCCTGCATTGGTGGGCTGACGCAAAATCGTCAAGTCTGGATCGCCCTCGAGGCGCTCGAGCGCCTCGAGGGTCTCTAGATCGTCGGAGCCATCGTCGACGACGATGACGCGCGTCGGAGCAAGCGTCTGGGCCTTGATCGAGCGAATGCACTCGTCTAAGAAGATGCCATGGCGATAACACGGCACGATCACGCCGATCGTGCGCTCTGGCAGCGCACTGCGGGGCAGGGTCAGAGGCGCCGATGCCACGGCTGGTGCTTGGTCGAATCCCACCTCCTCGCCCCCAAACAACTCATCGCTGCGCCAGCGACTACTCGCCGGACGTCTCGCGAGCAGTCGCTCGTATAGCTCATCGTGGTGTTCACCCATAGCGCTTAGCGAGAACTCCGTGAGCATGCGGTTGCGCGAGCGTTCTCCCATCGCGCGCCGTTGCTCCTCATTGTCCAGCAGGTCCACAATTGCCTCGGCGTACTTGATGGCGTCGCTGCGAGGCTCGATCAAAGCGCCGCTGTCGTCGTCCATAAACTCGACGTTGCCGGGTAGTGCGGGGGCGACAACCGGAACGCCCATCGCCAGCGACTCGTAGATTACGTAGGGAACACCCTCGAAGACGCTGGTCATCAGCAGCAAGTCGGTGCTCCGGTACCAGCGCGCCATTTCCTGCGATGGCGAGTGCCATTGAATGATGTCGGCGACGCCGAGTTCCTCCGCTCGCGCGTGCAGTGCGGACTCCATGTGACCGTCGCCGACTATGTCCAGCACGAATTTGGCACCACGCTCGCGCGCGTGGGCGAGTACGTCGAGGGTCAACATTGGATCCTTCTGCTCCACTAAGCGTCCGGGCCAGAGAATTCGGGGGGTGCCGCTTCCCTTGAGCCCTAGAGGCTTGACGTATTCGGGGTTGAACTCCTCCTTACTGTCGACACCGGAATAAATCACCTCGACGCGACTTGGCGGGATCTCGTAACCCACCACTGCCGCCTTCAAGTGCTCACTGGTGACGGAGAAGGTGTCAATTAGATTGCCGTAGCGCCTCGTGGCGTAACGGACATAGCCAGACTGGTTTGGTTCCTCGGCATGCATCTGCACAACCACAGCCGGAGGTTCCGGCAGGCAAGCCATGTCCGGGAGTAGGTCGAATCCTAGGCGGGAATTCATTATGTGCACCAGGCGCACACCGCGACTCTCGATAAAGCCGAGAATGAATTCCGGGAATGAGCCGCCGGGCATCAGGTCGGGCAGATCCCATATCTCCTCGGCGAAGGACTCTATGTGTTGCAGCCAGCGGTTAGGCGACGGCTGGGTAGTGATCAGCGAGGGTGCCCAACGACTGCGATCAATGTGCTTGAACCAGTCGATCGTGCCCTTGTCAGAGCCGCCGAGGTCGACCCAGGGGGCGAGATAAAGGATCGGTATACGTGCGTCACTCACCCGACTGATCATATTTGGTGACGACTGGCTTCCAGTGTGCGCCCTCGCCGCGGATGACCGCCCGCGGCGTCCGCAGCAGGATCGCCAGGTCGGTCAGCAGCGAGAGGTTGTCGAGGTAGTCGCGCTCCATCGCCAGTCGCTCCTCGAAGGTGAGGTCGCTGCGCCCGTAGACCTGCATCGGCCCGGTCAGGCCCGGCTTGATCGCCAGGCGGCCGCGCTGGCGCTCGTCATAGAGGGCGACGACACTCTCCTGCTCGGGCCGCGGCCCGACCAGCGACATGCTGCCGAGCAGGACGTTGATCAGCTGCGGCACCTCGTCGATGCTGCTGCGCCGCAGGCGCCGCCCGATCCGCGTCACCCGCGGGTCGTCGGCGATCTTGAAGGCCGGCTGGTCGAGCTTCTCGAGGTCGACCAGATCACCCAGCCGCTGCTCCGCGTCGGCGTCCATGGTGCGGAACTTCAGCATCGTGAACGCCTCGCCGTCCTTGCCGGCGCGGCGCTGGCGAAAGAAGACCGGCCGCCCGGAGTCGAGCAGGATCGCCACCGCCACCGCCAGCAGGAAGGGCGAGAGAAGGACCAGCAGGAGGCCCGAGACGGCGATGTCCATCGCCCGCTTCATCGCCACGGTCGAGCGCGGCGGGTCGCTGAAGCGGAAGTCGAGCACCGGCAGCTCGGCCAGCCGGTTGAGCTCGATCCCAGGCCCCAGCAGCCCGTAGTGCTGGGGCAGGAAGGTCAGCGCCAGGCCCTCGGCCTTGCACTCCTCGATCAGCCGCTCGGCGGCCGCCTCGCCCATCTCCTGTTCGGTGACGACGACGCGCTCGATCTCGTAGTCGTGGGCGACCCTGGAGATGTCGGCGATCGATCCGAGCCGGGGCAGCTCGGTGGCGGCATCGTCTCCCTGGGAGAGGTAGCCGACCAGCGCCAGGCGCGTCTCCGGGTGGGTGGAGACGCGGCGGGCGACCATGTCGACGGCGGCGGCGGGGCCGACCACGACCCCGGCGGCGACGCCCGTCAGCCGGTGCCAGAGGAAGCGCAGGATGCCGCGCAGCACGAAGCTGCCGACCAGCGTGCCGACGCCGAGCGCGATCGCGCTGCCGGGCGAGAGCGGGCCGACCGGGCTGAGCGCCAGCAGCCCGTCGAGAACCAGCGTCCCCAGCACGCTCGCCGAGACCAGCGAGGGCAGCTCGTCCAGGGTGCTGTGGCGGATCCGCCGGTGGTCGTTGTCATAGAGGCCCTGGAGCTTGACGACGAGGATCCAGGCCGGGCTGAACAACACCGCCCAGAACAGCGTCGCGATGTCGGTGGTCGAGGTAGTCGCGGTGACCGCGCACAGCGCCCCCACCTGGGCCACCCAGTCGCCGCTGGCGAGCAGCCGGCGCAGCATCGCCCCGCGCCGGCGCGACCCGACCGCGCCGGTCAGTCCCTGCGGCCCTGTGCCGGCCCGATGATCGGGCGGGGGCACCGGCGCCGGCGGCGAGGTGGCGGCTGCGGTCTTCTCATCGGCCTTCTGTGTCATTCGGCGGTCCCCTGCTGCAGCTGCGGCGCCCGCGGGTTGAGTTCGCGTGCGCGTTCGAAGTCGGCCTGCGCGGCCGCCGCGTTCCCCGCCTCGCCTTCAACCCGCGAGCGCAGGTAAAAGAGCTTCCAGTTGTGGTCTTCGCGGTCGATCGCGTGGCTCAGCTGCACGGAGGCGGCCGCGTATTCGCCCTTCGCCTCGGCCAGCAGGCCGAGCAGGACGTAGGGGGATGCGGCCCAGGGCTCTATCGAGCGCGCGGTTTCGGCCCGGCTGACGGCGGAGACCAGATTGCCGGCCGCGGCGGCGTCTTCGGCGCTGCTGAGCTCGTGCTTGACGAGCAGCGGCCCGACCAGCGCCACGGCAGCGATCCAGGCGACGGCCAGGCCGACCACGGCCAGGCCGAAGCGCCGCTGCTCCTGTCCGTCCTCCGAGCCGGATCGGGCCCGGGTCAGCTGCACGCAGCGGGCGGCGACCAGGGCACCGCCGGCGAGGAAGAAGATCGCGCCCATCGCGGCGATCTGCCAGAACCAGTCGATCGCGGCGCTGATCGCGAAGGTGAGCGTGGCCGCGAAGAGGACGGCGTGCAGCTCGCGCCGCGGGCCGCCGGCGTCGCGCCAGGCGAGGAATCCGGCCCAGAGCATGACCCCGACCAGGCCCAGCACCAGCAGGCCGCCGACCAGGCCGAGTTCGGCGAACGCCTGCAGGTAGAGCGAGTGCGCGTCGTGCACCGGCAGGTCGATCGAGCGCAGCTTCTCCCAGGAGAAGACGTAGGTGCCGGCGCCGTGCCCGAGCAGAGGATCTTCGCCGAAGGCGTCGAGCGCGACCCGGTAGAAGTCGTGGCGGCCGGCGCCGGAGAGGGTGTTGAAGTGCTGCTGGGGCTGGTTCGGGAAGGCGACGTCGGAGCTCGAGAACTGGTGCCAGGCGCGGCCGCCGACGGCGATCGCGGCGGCGATGCCGAGCAGCGCCGCGCCCAGGGCGATGCGCTTCAACACGACCGGATTGCGGGAGAGCTCGACCGCCCGCCCGGTGACGCCGCCGTCCCGCCCTTCCAGCCGCCGCAGCCCGGCGAACAGCAGCAGCGTCAGGGCGGTGCCGGCGAGCAGGATCGCCAGCACGGTCAGTCCCTGGTCGGCCGCCGTCTGGGTCGGGAGGTTGTCGGCGAGGCTCTCGTGCCCCTGCACCGCCAGCACCGCCGGCAGCGCTCCCACCGCCCCGATCGCCAGCGTGCCAAGCAGCCAGAGGCGGTCGTGGGAGAGGGCGATCAGACAGCCGCAGGCGATCAGCAGCGCCAGCACGCCCCCGCGCGAGTAGGTGAAGTAGAGGGCGAGGAGCACCGCCGGCAGCGAGCCCACCGCCAGCCAGCGCAGCCACCTGGAGAGCGAGCGGCGGCTGCTCCAGAGCAGCAGCGAGGCGCCGATCCCGCAGCTGACGCCGACCGCGTTCCAGTATTCGAGCGGATAGCGCGTCCGCGGGCCCGTTTCCGTGGTGATCGGGACTTCGATCACATGGGGCAGGAGACGGCTGACCAGAGCGAGAAAGGCGACGAGCGCGAGAGCAATTCCGATGCCTTCAGCGAATCGTTGCCGCCTCTGGTCGGTTTGGGCGATCAGGAATGCGGCAAGGAAGAACCCGAGGTAGACCAGGACGCGGTCGGCCTCGATCACGCTCAACTCGACAGAACCGGACCAGAGAGATGAGATTGCAGACAAAAGCGCAAAGGCGCCCAGCAGGCCACTCGTCCAGTAGAAGGGACGCCCAAGCGTCGCCCGCGAGGCGACGCCAAAGGCCAGCAGGGCAACGACGACCAGCCACACCGCGAGGCCGGCGATGTGACGGGTGCTCAGTCCGTAGCCGCCCCCGCCAAGCGCCAGGCCGACGATCAGGAGGGGCGGAGCGATCAGCGCCGATGATTCCTCTAACCTTGCGCGGAATGTCAGGGCTGCGCCACCGCCAGAGCCCGAGTTCGGGCCTACCTTCCTTCTTGCTTCTGTCAGTGCTTGCTCTGCTGGCATTGGCTTGCTTTCCGCTGTTCGCTCAGGCTGAAATTCAGTACGAAGACGAAGTGCCGAGTGTCAAGGTTCCGCCGCACAAGAATCAGCAGCACAAGGCCGAACCGAAGGCCGAAAAGTCGACCAGCCCCGAATCCGGAGGCTCGCAGACTGGCGGTGGCACCGGGACCGGTGGCGGCGGCTCTGGGTCGGGAGGCTCATCGTCGAACCCCAATCCAAGCACGGGCACGGGCACCGGCACCGGCCAGGGTAACCCAGGCAAGGCCACGACCGGCGGGCCGAAGTCCGGCTCGGTGCAGTCGGCGAAGCCGGTCAGCAGCTCCCCCTCATCTTCATCGTCGTCGGAAGGCGGTTCTTCGCCGCTGGTCCCGATCCTGATCGCGATCGCGGCCCTGGCTGCGATCTCAGTCGGCGTCGTGGTCATGCGACAGCGCCGTCAGGATGGCGACGACGGCCCCACCATCTCTTCCCCAGAGCCGAACTAACAGATGCGCGGGGATAGGAAGCGAATCGGTAGGAAAGCGCGTGCCCTGGTCGCGGCGCTCGCGGTCGCCGCGGTCGCGATCGGAGTCTTCGCCTCGGCCGCCCAGGCCCTCCCGGCCTCTTTCTGGGGCGTCGTTCCGCAGGCCGGCCCGACCGAAGCGCAGTTCCAGCGCCTCAAGCGCGGCGGCGTGCGCAGCGTCCGCATCCCGATCAGCTGGGGCGCGGTCGAACCCACCCGAGGTGGAACGCCGCAGTGGGGCTCCACCGACGCGCTGGTCAAGGGCGCAGCCGCTGCCGGCCTCGAGGTGCTGCCGTTCGTCACCGGCGCCCCCAGCTGGGCGGTGCCGTCGGTCTGGGTCCCGGGCTCCGGGCAGAGCGTCAAAGCTCCCAGTCGTCTGCCGGCGACCGGCGCCGCCGCCGGCGCCTGGGCGGCGTTCCTCGGACAGGCGGTCGCCCGCTACGGCCCCGAAGGCACCTTCTGGGCCGAAAACCCGGGGCTGGCCCAGCGGCCGATCCGCAACTGGCAGATCTGGAACGAGGAGAACTTCAAGTACTTCGTCGCCAAGCCGAACCCGGCCGAATACGGGAAGCTGGTCAAGCTCTCCTACGGCGCGATCAAGGGAGCCGACCCCGGCGCCAAGGTCATCCTCGGCGGCATGTTCGCCTACCCAAAGGGGGGCGGCAAGCCCGGTGTCTGCAGGTCGAAGACGGTGGCCACCCCCAACCTCTGCGCTCCCGCCTTCCTCGAACAGATGTACAAGAAGACACCCGGCGTCAGGGCCAAGTTCAACGGCGTCGCCCTGCACCCGTACACGACGAATTACCAGGAACTGACCCCGGACATCGAAGAATTCCGCGACGTCCTCAGCGACAACCACGACGCCGCCAAGGGCCTCTGGATCACCGAGCTCGGCTGGAGCTCCCAGAACCGCACCGCCAACAACTCCTTCGCCAAGGGCATCAACGGCCAGGCGCAGCAGTTGCGCGGCTCCTTCAGGCTGTTGAAGAGCAAGGCAGCCAAGTGGAAGCTCCAGCGCGTCTACTGGTTCTCGGTCGACGACCAGCAGGACACCTGCAACTTCTGCAACGGCTCCGGCCTCTTCTCCAGCGGCTTCGTGCCCAAGAAGTCCTGGTACGAATACGTGAAGTTCGCCGGCGGCCGGCCCTAAACAGCCCGCCAACCGCCTCTGCGTAAGATCGGTGGGTTGACCACCGCGGCGAAACCGAAGACGAAGTCTGACCCGCTGGCGCCGTTCAGCGCCCCGGTCCGGCGCTGGTTCGAAGCCTCCTTCGAGGGGCCGACGCCGGCGCAGGCGGGCGGCTGGGAGGCGATCTCGGGCGGGGCCAACGCGCTGATCTGCGCCCCGACCGGCTCCGGCAAGACCCTCGCCAGCTTCCTCTGGGGGATCGACAAGCTGGCTCGCTCACCGGAGCTGGGCAGCGGCGTCCGCCTCGTCTACGTCTCGCCCCTGAAGGCGCTCTCCTACGACATCGAGCGCAACCTGCGGGCGCCGCTGCGCGGCATCGGCGCCGACATCTCGGTCGGCCTGCGCACCGGCGACACGCCCCAGTCGGAGCGGCGGAAGATGCAGAAGACGCCGCCGGACATCCTCATCACCACCCCCGAGTCGCTCTACCTGATGCTCTCCTCCGGAGTCCGCGAGATCCTCGCCACGACCGAGGCGGTGATCGTCGACGAGATCCATGCGGTGGCGCAGTCCAAGCGGGGGGCGCATCTGGCGCTGACCCTGGAGCGGCTTGATCATCTTGCGCTGGACGCGGCGGGGGCGTCTCCCGCGAGGAGCGAAGGTGGGATTCAGCGGATCGGGTTGTCGGCCACCCAGCGGCCTTTGGAGCGGATCGCTCAGTTCCTGGTGGGTCCAAAGCGGAAGTGCAAGATCGTCGATGCGGGGCGGACGAAGAAGCTCGACCTGGAGATCGTCGTGCCGGTCGAGGACATGGCCGATCCGGGTGCCCCCGCCTATCCGAGCGAGGACGGTCCACCGCCGACGGAAATAGAGCCCTCCGCCCACATCCGCTCGATCTGGCCGGCCATCTACCCCAAGCTGCTCGAGCTGGTCCAGGAACACACCTCGACGATCGTCTTCGTCAACAACCGCCGCGCCTCCGAGCGCCTCGCCAAGCGCCTCAACGAGCTTGCCAACGGCGAAGGCGAGCAGGAGCTTCCAGCGACTGAGCACGCCGGACACGCTTCGGGCTCAGGAGATTCGGGGAAGGATCCTGCGGGCGGGGTGTCCGTTCTCGGACCCTCCCCCGAATCTCCTGAGTCCGAGCCGTACGTCGAGATAGCGAGGGCCCACCACGGATCTCTCTCGCATGAGGAGCGCACCCTTGTCGAGGAGCTGCTGAAGTCGGGACAGCTCCCCTGTCTCGTGGCGACCAGCTCTCTGGAGTTGGGAATCGACATGGGCGCTGTCGACCTCGTGATCCAGGTCGAGTCGCCGAAGTCGGTGACCCGCGGCCTGCAGCGGATCGGCCGCGCCGGCCACGGCCTCGGCGAGGTCTCCAAAGGCCGGATCTTCCCCAAGTACCGCGGCGACCTGCTCGAGTGCGCGGTCGTCGCCCGGCGCATGCGCGAAGGGGAGATCGAGGAGACGGTGATCCCCCAGAACCCGCTCGACGTGCTCGCCCAGCACCTGGTCTCGATGGCGGCGCTGGACGAGTGGGAGGTCGACGAGATGGAGCGCCTGGTCACCTCGACCGAGTCCTTCAGCGAGCTCTCCCGCGAACAGCTGGAGAACGTCCTCGACATGCTCGACGGGCGCTACCCGTCGGACCGCTTCGCCGATCTGCGCCCGCGGGTCGTCTGGGACCGCACCGCCGGCACCGTCCACGGCCGCAAAGGCGCCCGCTCGCTGGTCGTCACCAACGCCGGCACGATCCCCGACCGCGGCCTCTACAGCGTCAACCTGCCGGACGGCCGCCGGGTCGGCGAGCTCGACGAGGAGATGGTTTACGAGGCCCGGCCCGGTCAGACCTTCCTGCTCGGCGCCACCACCTGGCGGATCGAGGAAATCACCCGCGACCGGGTCATCGTCGTCCCCGCCCCCGGCGCCCCCGGCGCCGTCCCCTTCTGGCGCGGCGACGGGATCGGCCGCCCGGCTGAGCTGGGCCGGGCGATCGGCGCCTTCTCCCGCGAGGCGGTCTCGCGCGAGCCGGCCGAACTGGCGGCCGACTACGACCTCGACCCGCGCGCCGCCAACAACCTCGTCACCTATCTGCGCGAGCAGCAGCAGGCGACCCGCGTCGTCCCCTCCGACGAGACGATCGTGGTCGAGCGCTTCCGCGACGAGATCGGCGACTGGCGCCTCTGCATCCTCTCGCCCTTCGGCGGCCGCGTCCACGCCGCCTGGGGACTCGCCCTGGCGGCCAAGATCCGCGCCGAGCGCGACCTCGAGGCCGACGCGATCTGGTCCGACGACGGCATCGTCATCCACCTCCCCGACGCCGACGAGCCGCCGCCCGCCGACCTGGTCCTGATCGAGCCCGACGAAATCGAGGACCTGGTCGTCAGCGAGCTCGCCGGGTCTGCCCTGTTCGGCGCCCGCTTCCGCGAGAACGCCGCTCGCTCGCTGCTGATCCCGCGCGCCTACCCCGGCAAGCGCACGCCGCTCTGGCAGCAGCGCCTCAAGTCGCAGAGCCTGCTCGAGGTGGCGCGGGACTTCCCCCGCTTCCCGGTCATCCTCGAGACCTACCGCGAGTGCCTGCAGGACGTCCTCGACCTGCCCTCGCTGCGGGACCTGCTGACCCAGCTGCACTCGCGCCGGCTCAGCCTGGTCGAGGTCGAGACGCCGACCGCCTCGCCCTTCGCCTCCTCGCTGCTGTTCGACTACGTCGCCACCCACATGTACGAGGGGGACACGCCGAACGCCGAGCGGCGGGCGGCGGCGCTGGCGCTCGACCGCGACCTGCTGCGCGAGCTGCTCGGCCAGGAGGAGCTGCGCGAGCTGATCGACCCCGAGGCGCTGGTCGAGGTCGAGGAACAGCTCCAGCACCGCACCGAGGCCGGCCGCGCCGGCGACCGCGACGCCCTGCAGCAGGTGCTGCGCAACCTCGGCGATCTCACCGCCGCCGAGTGCGACGAGCGGGTCGAAGCCGGTTACTCGGCCGCCTCGATGCTGGAGAAGCTGGTCGCCGAGCGCCGCATCGCCCTGGTCCGGATCGCCGCCGAGGAGCGCTACATCGCCGCCGAGGACGCCGGCCTCTACCGCGACGCGCTCGGGGTGCCGCCGCCGGGGGGCCTGCCGGAGACCTTCCTCGAGGACCATCCCGACGCGATGCGGACGCTGGTCCGCCGCTTCGCCCGCACCCACGGCCCCTTCCCGACCGCCCGCCTGGCCGGGCGCTATGGCGTCGACCCCTCGCCGGCCCTGCGTGAGCTGGAGAGCGAAGGGGCGATGGTCCGCGGCGAGCTGCTGCCGGGCGGGACCGAGCGCGAGTGGTGCGACTCCGAAGTCCTGCGCCGGGTCCGCCGCGCCAGCCTCGCCCGCCTGCGCAAGGAGGTCGAGGCGGCCGACACCACCCAGCTCGCCCGCTTCCTGCCGAGCTGGCAGAACGTCGACGCCTTCCGCCCGGCCGGTGCCGGCCCCGACCGCCTGCGCGAGGCGCTGGTGCCGCTGCAGGGCGTCGCCCTGACCCCGAAAGTGTGGGAGAGCGACGTGCTGCCGCGCCGCCTCGGCACCTACTCCCAGAGCTGGCTGGACGAGCTCTGCACCAGCGGCGAGCTGGTCTGGGTCGGGGCGGGCGCGCTCGGGCGCAGCGACGGCCGCGTCGCCCTCTACTTCCGCGAGGACGTCCGCCTCGCCGGCCCGCCGCCGGCCAATGCCAAGCTGGATGCGGTCACCGGCGAGGTCCACGAGGCGATCCGCGAGCGCCTCGCCGCCGGCCCCTCCTTCTGGCTCGACCTGCTCGCCGACCTCGACCACCCGGCCGAGGAGCTCCACAACGCCCTCTGGGACCTCGCCTGGTCGGGCGGGGTCACCAACGACGCCTTCTCGCCGCTGCGGGCGCCGCGCCTGCGCGCGGTCAACTCGCCCGAGCGCCAGGGCCGCCGCTTCGGCCGGCGCCGCTCCGTCACCGGCGCCGCGGTCCAGGGCCGCTGGTCGCTGACCGGGCCGCTCTTCGCCAACGCCCCCGGCCCCGGTGCCCGCCTGCGCGCCCAGGCCGAGCTGATGCTGGAGCGCTACGGCATCGTCACCCGCGAGACCGTGCTCGCCGAGGGCATCCCCGGCGGCTTCGCCACCCTCTACTCCGAGCTCGGCAACCTCGAGCTGCTCGGCACCGCCCGCCGCGGCTACTTCGTCGAGGGGCTCGGCGGTGCCCAGTTCGCCCTGCCGGGAGCGGTCGAGCGGCTGCGCTCGCTGCCCGAAGCCGACGGCTCCTACACGGTTCTCGCCGCCACCGACCCGGCCAACCCCTACGGTGCCTCGCTGCCCTGGCCGAAGCTGGAGGGAGGCCGGCGCCCCGGCCGTACCCCTGGCGCCCATTTGCTGCTCCAGGACGGCGAGCCGGTCGTCTTCCTCGAGCGCGGCGGCCGCGGCATCCTCCGCCTCAAGCCGATCGAGGGAAAGGAGCTGGAAGCGGCGATGCGCGCCCTCGCCGACGCCGTCTCCGCCGGCCGGCTGAAGAAATTGGCGATCGAGAAACTCGACGGCCAGCCGGTTATCGGCTCCGGTCACGAGGAAGTGCTGATCGGCGCCGGCTTCAGCCGCGGCCCGCGCAAACTGACCGCGTCCGCCTGAGCTTCCCGGCCGATGGGCCGATAAGTTGAGCCTGGGTCGACATTTCGGCCCATCGGCCGGGGCGGTCGGGGATAATCGCCCGCATGGAGGAGGTCGACACCAGCGCCGGGTTGCTGCGCAGCGTGCCGCTCTTCGCCGACCTCGAGGAAGGCGAGCTGGAGCGCTTCTCGCGCGTCGCCGTGCCGCGCTCCTTCCCGGCCGGCACCCGCGTCTTCCACGAGGGCGACCGCTCCGACGCCTGTTACATCGTCCGCGAGGGCAGCTTCCGGGTCACCCGCGAGCACTCCGACGGGCGGGCGATAACGCTCGCCACCCTCGGCCCGGGAGAGGTCTTCGGCGAGCTGGCGATGCTCGACGGCGACACCCGCTCGGCCAGCGCCGAGGCGCTCAGCGACGGTGAGCTGCTGGCGCTGCCGGCGGTCGACGTCAAGGGCCTGCTCGCCCGCCACCCGGAGATCTCCGTGAAGCTGGTCGAGGCGCTGGTCCGCCGCCTGCGCGCCGCCAACGAGCGGATCTCCCGCCAGTCCTTCCAGACCGTGCCCAGCCGCGTCGCCGGCGTGCTCTCCCAGCTCGTCGCCGAAACCCCGCGCGGCGGCGAAAACGGCGAGATGACGATCCGCATGAACCAGGCCGACCTGGCCCAGCTCGCCGGCACCTCGCGCGAGAGCGTCAGCCGCTTCCTCGCCGACCTCGAGCGCTCCGGCGTCGTCCGCTCCGGCCGCGGCCGGGTCACGATCCTCGACCCGGCCAAGCTGCACAACTACATCTTCTAGGCCTGCTCGGGGAAGCGGGTCAGCAGCTGATCGGCGCCGGGTCGTTGTGGTCCTTGACGACTTCGTCGTTGCCGGGGCCGCAGTCGATCTGTTTGTCGTGCTGGCCGTCGATCGCGTCGATGAAGTCGTTGCCGCCCTTGCCGATGAAGGTGTCGGCGCCGAGGTGGCCGAGGAAGCTGTTGTCGCTGTTGTCGCCGATCAGGACATCGGGGCCGTCGGAGCCCTCGAGGCTCTCGTTGTCGCCGAGGACCTGGTCCGGCGTGGCGCAGCCGGCCGGCCCGCCGGTGCCGCCGAGTTCGACGTGGAGGGCCGCATTGGAGCGGGCGTAGGAGACGGTGTCGTTGCCGGCCCCGCCGTCGAAGCTGTGGCCCTGGCAGGTGAGGACCGAGGAGACCAACAGGTCATCGCCCGGCCCGCCGTTCAGCTGGTCGGCGCCGGGGTCGGCGTAGAGGACGTCGTTGCCACCTTCTCCGTTGAGGGTGTCGTTGCCGTCGTCGGGCCCGTTGTAGTTCTCGCCCGCTTCCAGCACGTCGTCGCCGGGGCCGCCGGTCAGCGTGTCGCTGCCGGCGTTGCCGTTGACCCGCACCTTGGCGCTGGTCGGAACGCTGGGGTCGATGACGATGTTGTCCGGGCCGGCGTTGCCGGTGACGACGATCAGGGCCAGGCCGACGTCGCCGTTGCAGCTGACCGCGTCGCCGTCGCCGGGGGCGTTGGCGCAGCCTTCGCCGGCGAAGATCGGGCCGCTGTCGGTGACCGTCCAGCCCGCCGGGCCGTCGGCGACGCGGAGGTCGTCGGGGCCCTGGCTGCCCTGGACTACGAGGCTGGAGCCGTCGAGGCCCTGGTTGAGGATCACCGAGGCGACGCCGGGCGGCGCTCCGGTTTCCGGGCCGCAGGAGTTCTCGACCGTGAAGCCGCTGCAGGCGTCGGTGCCGGGCCCGCCGAAGGCTTCGCCACCACCACCGCCGCTTTCGAGGGTGTCGTTGCCGACGCCGCCGTCGAGGCGGTTTTCGGCGCCGTCGCCGACGATCGTGTCGGCCTGCGGGGAGCCGACCACGTCCTCGAATTCGCTGAGGGTGTCGTGGCCGTCGCCCTTGGCCTTGTCGGCCGAGAGGTTGACCTGGATGCCGCCGCGGGTGGCGCTGGCGTAGGAGACGATGTCGTTGCCGCCGGGCCCGCCGCTGAGCGTGTCGGTGCCGTTGTCGCCGCGGACGATGTCGCCGTCGCCGGGCCCGCCGTTGGCGATGTCACTGCCGGAACCGCCGAAGATCGTGTCGGTTCCACCGCCGCCGTCGAGGGCCGGGTCGTCGCCGGGCCCGCCTTCGATCGTGTCGTTGCCTTCGCCGCCTTCGATCTTGTCGTTGCCCTTGTCGCCGAGCAGCTTGTCGTCGCCGCTGCCCCCTTCGAGTTCGTCGCTGCCCTGCTGGCCGTCGATGTAGTCGTTGCCGGCGCCGCCGTCGATGCTGTCCGGGCCCTTGGCGCCGGTGAGGAAATCTTCGCCACCACCACCGTGAAGGTGGTCGGCGCCCTTGGCGCCGGAGAGCGTGTCGTTGCCTTCGCCGCCTTCGAGCATGTCGGACCCGGTTTCGCCGAACTCCTTGTCGTTGCCGCCGCCGCCGTAGATGGAGTCGAAGCCGCGGCCGCCGTGGATCGTGTCGTTGCCGGGCCCGCCGCAGATCGTGTCGTTGCCGTTCGGCCCGCCGCTGATCTTGTCGTTGCCACCGCCACCGTAGATCACGTCGCTCGCCTTTTTGCCGACGATCACGTCGTCGCCGGGCGTGCCGACGATCGTCGCGTGCTTGCCGGCGCAGGTGGCCGCGCCGGCATCGCTCCAGGCGGGGAGCAGCAGCAGCACGGCGGCGACCCCGAAAGCGGCGGCGAGGTTGCGGGGGCTCTGGACAGCGGAATACATGGTCCCTTTTCTCATTACCCCTTCCATCGACTGCAAGCGCCGGAACCTTCAACGCACCGAACAGACGTCCGGTCGGATACTCTCGCCGCCATGAGGGGCGGCACCTACGTTCTGAACTTCTACTCGGCGGTCTTCATCGACCAGCTGAAACGTGGCCGCAAGACGGCGACGATCCGGCTCGGCGACAAGAGCGGCAAGTACGAGCGCGGCCAGGTCGTCTGGGTCACGGTCGGTTTCCGCCACAGCCCGCGCGAGAAGATCTTCACCGCCGTCATCGACGACGTCGAGGTGAAGCGCGCCGCCGACCTCTCCAGGCGGGACATCGAGCACGACAACCCCGAGTTCCGCCGCCTCGAGGAGACCACCAAGTTCCTCGAGCAGATCTACAGCCGCACGATCTCCGACGACGATGCGGTCACGGTCATCCGCTTCTCGCAGATCACCGAGTCGCCGCGGCCCCACATCGGCAACGGGGAGACGCCGCACCACAACTGATGGGCGGCACGGGACACTGATGGCCGAGTACGCGTTCCTGACCACCTGGCTGCTCGACTCGCCACGACAGCCGGTCTGGGAGGCGCTGCACGACCAGGCGAGCTGGCCGAGCTGGTGGCGCGGGGTGGAGGAGGCCGAGGAGCTGACCCGGCCGCCCGGCGGCGAGGACGTCGGCATGGTCTCGCGGATGGTCTGGAAGAGCCTGCTGCCCTACCGGGTCGAGTTCGAGGTGACGACGACTCGGGTCGAGCGCCCGCACCTGCTGGAGGGGCACGCCGTCGGCGAGCTCGAGGGCGTCGGCCGCTGGCGCCTCTACGAGCAGGACGGCGTCACCGCGGTCCTCTACGAGTGGAACGTCTCGACCACCAAGCCGTGGATGAACCTCTTCGCGCCGCTGCTGCACCCCGCCTTCGCGTGGAACCACGACTGGGTGATGGCCCGCGGCGGCGAGGGGATCGCCCGGCTGCTGGGCTGCAGGTTGCTGGCGACCGACTAGGGCTTTCGCCGACGGCCCAACCTCGCTATCTTTTCCTCTGTTGGCACTCCCAGCACCAGAGTGCCAAGCCCGCTGGGCACCGCAAGCGGCTTCCCAGCAGCATTTCCTGACTTTTGCCAGTTAAACACGCACCGATAACGGAGGTTCACGGATGAAGCTGAAGCCCCTCGGGGACCGGCTGATCGTCAAGGCGATCGAGGAGGAGGCGACGACCGCTAGCGGCATCGTTCTCCCCGACACCGCCAAAGAGAAGCCGCAGAAGGGCAAGGTCGTCGCAGTCGGCGACGGTGCCATCAACGAGGACGGCAGCCGCCGTCCGCTCGACATCTCGGAGGGCGATGAGGTCCTCTACTCCAAATACGGAGGCACCGAGGTAACCGTCGAGGGGGACGACCTGCTCGTGCTGCGCGAGTCGGACGTGCTCGCGAAGCTCAGCTAGTCGTTCTTGCCCATCGCACTTGAGAAGAACCAAGGAGGACTGAATTCATATGGCTCATAAGGAGCTGAAGTACGCAGAGGAGGCCAGGGGGGCATTGCAGGCCGGCGTCGACGCCGTCGCCAATGCCGTCAAGGTCACCCTCGGCCCGAAAGGCCGTTACGTCGTGCTCGACAAAAAGTTCGGCGCGCCGACCATCACCAACGACGGAGTCACCATCGCCCGCGAGGTCGAGGTCGAGGACGTCTTCGAGAACCAGGGCGCCCAGCTCGTCCGCGAGGTCGCCACGGCGACCAACGACGTGGCCGGAGACGGCACCACGACGGCGACCCTGCTGGCCCAGATCATCGTCCGCCAGGGGCTGAAGAACGTGGCTGCCGGCGCCAACCCGCTGGCCCTGCGCCGCGGCATCGAGAAGGCCGTCGACGAGGTCGTCGACAACCTCCGCGACAAGCAGTCCAAAGAGGTAGCGGGCAAGGATCAGATCGCCCGCGTGGCCGCCATCTCGGCCGCCGACGACGAGATCGGCAACGTCATCGCCGACGCGATCGAGAAGGTCGGCAAAGACGGCGTCGTCAACGTCGAGGAGGGTCAGACCTTCGGCATGGAGCTGGAGTTCACCGAGGGCATGCAGTTCGACAAGGGCTACATCTCGCCCTACATGGTCACCGATCAGGACCGCATGGAGGCCGTGCTCGAGGACCCCTACATCCTCATCGCCAACCAGAAAATCGGCTCCGTGCGGGACATCCTGCCGGTCCTGGAGCAGGTCATGCAGGGTGGCAAGCCGCTGCTGATCGTGGCTGAGGACGTCGAGGGCGAGTGCCTGGCGACCCTGGTCGTGAACAAGCTGCGGGGCACCTTCACCGGTGTCGCCGTCAAAGCCCCCGGCTTCGGCGACCGCCGCAAGCGGATGCTCGAGGACATCGCGATCCTCACCGGTGGCGAGGTCATCACCGAGGAGATGGGTCTCAAACTCGAGAACACCCAGCTCACCCAGCTCGGCAAGGCCCGCCGCGTCGTCGTCTCCAAGGACACGACCACGGTGATCGACGGCGGCGGCAGCGCCGACGACATCAAAGGCCGGATCAAGCAGATCAAACAGGAGGTCGAGAACACCGACTCCGATTTCGATCGCGAGAAGCTCCAGGAGCGCCTCGCCAAGCTCGCCGGAGGTGTCGCCGTGGTCAAGGTCGGCGCCGCCACCGAGACCGAGATGAAGGAGAAAAAGCACCGCGTCGAGGACGCGCTGCAGGCGACCCGCGCGGCGCTCGAGGAGGGCGTCGTGCCGGGTGGCGGCGTTGCTCTGCTGAACGCCCAGTCGGGCCTGGACCCGGAGAAGCTCGCCGACGACCCCGATGAGGTCACCGGCGCCCGGATCATCCACCGCTCGCTGGAGGAGCCGGTCCGTCAGATCGCCGAGAACTCCGGTCTGGAGGGCTCGGTCGTGGTCAACAAGGTCAGGGACCTGAAGGCCGGTGAAGGCCTCAACGCCTCCAACGGCGAGTACGGCAACCTGATCGAGGCCGGCGTCATCGACCCGACCATGGTCACCCGCTCGGCGCTGCAGAATGCCGCGTCGATCGCCAAGAACATCCTCGTCACCGAGGCGATCATCGCCGAGCCCGCCGAAGAAGGCGGAGCCGGCGGCGGCATGCCCGGCGGCGGTATGCCGGACATGGGCGGCATGATGTAACCACCCCCCGCCGATGGGCCGAATTGTTGACTCACAGTCGACTTTTAGGCCCGCCGATTGGGAGTTGGCTTTTAAGAGGCCCCGGGAGACCGGGGCCTCTTTTTGGTTGAGGGTGGCGGCGGGGTTTCAGATTCAGCGAACTTCAGAGTCGAAGTTGGCATCGGGTGCGCATCACTCGTACGCCATCACGGGCGAGGCTTCCTTCGATGTCGCCTCAGCACCCCCAACAGCCCGCCGATGGGCCGATAAGTAGAGCCAGGGACAACTTATCGGCCCGTCGGCCGCTGTCCGCGTCGGATTGCGAGATTGCTGAAATTGCGAATGGGCAGAATGGGTTGATTTCGCTTGGTCAGCTTGAAGATCTCGGCATCGGCCGAAGCACCGCACATCGCCGAGTGGAGGTGGGGCGACTTCACCGACTACGCGAGGGCGTTTACGCGGTTGGGCACGTGCCCCGGACTCAAGAGGCGCGGTATATGGCGGCGGTCCTGGCCTGTGGGCCCGATGCTGTGCTTTCGCATCGGTCAGCGGCAGATCTTTTGGGTCTTCGCGAGAACAGGCGGAACCGGATCGATGTGACGGCGCCGGGCCGGCGGGGACGAATACCACGTGGGATCGACGCGCACCGGGATGGATCGCTCTTCGCCGCGGATCGGACGATCGTCAATGACATTCCCTCTACGAGCGTGGCGCGGACGTTGCTGGATTTCGCGGCGGTGGAGCCGATCTGGGAGTTGCGGAGGGCGGTCGGCGAGGCAGAGGTTAAGCGGGTACTCGACAAGAGCGCTGTCCGCGAGCTGATCAAGCGCAGCGGGGGGCGCCGTGGCGTGGCTCGACTACGAATGGTGCTCGATGAAATACACCCGGAGACGAGGCGGACTCGCAGCTATATGGAGCGCCTTTTCCTGGGGATGTGTACCCGGGCCGAGTTGCCGAGGCCGGAGGTCAACGTGCCGCTGCGAATCGGCCGCGACGATTTCAAGCCCGACTTCCTCTGGCGCGATGCCGGGCTGATTGTCGAAGCAGACAGCCGCCAGTTCCACGACACCGACATGGCCTTTCTCGACGATCGCCGCCGCGAACAACGCCTCCAGCTCGCCGGCTGGCGGGTTTCCCACTGCACCTGGTGGGAGATCGAGCACGAATCTCGCCGACTCGCCGAGACCATCCGCGGCCTCCTGGCCCAAGCGGCAAACCTCGCGGTCGACGGGCCGAAATGTTGACCCAGGCTCAACTTTTCGGCCCATCGGCCTAGTGTGCGGCGGGAGCTGGTTCGGGCGTGGGCACTGGCGTTGGTTCCGGCGACGGCGTGGGGGTTGGAACTGGCTTCGGCTTCGCTGGCGTCGGCTTCGCCTTCACCGGCAGCGGCGGCAGCAGGCCGGCGTTGTATTCGGCGTAGGGGAGGAAGTTGGCGCGGCGGATCTTCAGGCGCAGGGTGTTGGTCGTGCGCGGGTAGAGCACCGGGTCGTAGCTGTTGCCGGGGCCGACGCCGTCGTAGTAGACGAGCATCCGCACTCGTGGGCGTTTGACGATCCAGGAGATCAGCTGTTTGACGAAGCGCGGTTCGTCGATTCCCGAGACCGCCCACTCGGTGATCGCGACCGGCTTGCTGCGCCACTGCTTCCCGGCGTAGAAGCGGTTGAGGTCTTTCCAGACGGGATATTGGGAGTAGAAGTCGGTGCCGACCCAGTCGACCCAGCGGCTGCCCGGCCAGTAGTTGCCGGGGAAGTTGCCCTTCACGCGCGGCGAGCCGCCCGGCAGCGGGCTCCAGATGACGCTCACCGGCGCCGCCGGCAGGCTTTCCGGGTTCGGCCCCTTGGTGCGGTTGAGCGGCGGCAGGCCGATTTCGGCCAGGGTCGCGTCGATCCCTTCCAGCGTCTGTCCCCCGCGCACGATCGCGCTGATCCGGCGGAAGGCCTCTTTGTACCAGTAGGCGGTGTGTTCGCCGCCTTTCTGGCTGCCGTCGCAGTTGACCGCCGACCAGACGTTGAGGCAGCGGTTGGGCTCGCCGAGCGGCCGGATGTAGGCGGGCAGGCCGCGTTTGTAGAAGAAGTCGTTGAGCTGCAGCAGGTAGTCGTCGCCGGCGCCGAGCGCGATCTGCTCGGGGGTGATCAGCTCCGCCAGCGTCTGGTCGTCGGCGGTCGAGATCGCCAGGATCGGCCGCGTCGACGTTTCCCGCCAGCGTTCGTAGGCCTCGTTGAGGCTGTTGCCCCAGGGGTGGAAGGTCTGCAGCAGCGCCGGGTGCTTGCCGGTCAGAGTGGCGAATTCGTTGAACTCGGTGGTCGTGCCGCGGTCGCTGACACCGAGCAGGACATCGGGCTTGGGCGGGGCCAGGCTCAGGGCTGACGCCGCTCCGGGCGCGGCGAACAGCGCCGCAACGACCGCCAGCGCCACAACCCGTCTAGGGACCTTCCAGTACATCGCTCATCCTTCGCGGCTCGACTCCGAGGGCCTGCGCATCGGCCGGCCCCCGCTCGCTGACCATGGAGACCTCCATCAGCTCGGCCTCCTCCCAGGTTGCAAACACGGCCTCGCCGAAAACGGAGCGCATCGCGATCAGGCTGGAGCGGACCAGCGGCAGGGGCACGTGGACCAGCCGCCGCGGCCGCCCGGCGATGCGGCTGACCAGGTCCGACATCTGGTCGTAGCTGAGCGTCTCCGGCCCCGCCAGCTCGTAGCGCGGGCGCGCCCCGGCCGCCAGGGAAGCGACCACGCAGCGGGCCACGTCCTCCGCCCAGATCGGCTGGAAGACCGCCCGCCCGTCACCGGAGACCGGCAGCACCGGCAGGAAGGAGAAGCGGCGCAGCAGCGTGATCCAGGGGTCGCTGTGGTCATAGACGATCGAGGGGGCGAAGACCGTCGTCTGCAGCGGCGAGGACTCGACCGCCTGCTCGGCCAGCCACTTGGCCCGGAAGAAGCGGGTGCGCTGCGCAGCGGAGGCGTCGAGGGCGCTGAAGAAGTGGAAGCGTCGCACGTCGCTGCGCTCCGCCGCCCGCAGCAGCCGCACCGTCGCCAGGCCGTTCAGCTCCTCGATCCGCTTCGGCGGCTGGTCGCGGATCGTCGCCGCCAGGTGGATCACCGTGTCGACCCCGCGCAGCGCCTGTCGCACCAGGTAGGGATCCGACATCTCGCCGAGGTCGCCGAGGGCGATCTGGACGTCGACGCGCCGCGCGCCCAGCCGCCGGGGCTCGCGCACCAAGCAGCGCACGTCCTCGCCGCTCTCCAGCAGCAGCGGCAGCAGCCGCGAGCCGATGCTCCCGGTCGCTCCCGTCAGCAGCAGCATCGCCGTCGCCCCTGTCGCATGGCCGTCCTCATCGCAGCGACCAACCCTAGAGTGACGCCGCCACTCGCCGCCGCACATCCCTAGAATGAGCGCTCGCTTTGGCGGGGGCCTCCAGCCTCTGCCCCGGCACCGAAACCGACTTAGGAGATCTTCCGAATGACCTACGTCATCGCCGAGCCGTGCATCGGCACCAAGGACAACTCGTGTGTCGAGGTATGCCCTGTCGACTGCATCCACCCGACCCCGGACGAGCCCGACTACGACTCGGTCGAGATGCTCTACATCGACCCGGACGAGTGCATCGACTGCGATGCCTGCGTCGAGGCCTGTCCCGTCGATGCCTGCTTCGCCGAGGATCAGCTGCCGGCCGAGTGGGCCAAATACGCCGAGATCAACGCGAACTACTACAAGAGCAAAGCCGCGTAGAGCCTGGTTACTGGACGACGGGCAGCGGGGTGCCGCTGACCGGGGGGGCTTCGGCGGCGTTTGGTTCCGCCTGCAGGACCGGGAGCTCCTGGGGGGTCATCGCGACGATGCCGCGGGCCGCCTGACGGATCGCCTGTGAGGCAGGGGCGTCGGGCTCGGCGGTGACCAGGGGGGAGCCGGAGTCGGCGTGCTCGCGCAGCGGCTCCGAGAGCGGCACCTTGGCCAGCAGCGGCACATCGAGCTCGTCGGCCAGTTCCTTGCCGCCGCCCTCGCCGAAGATCGTGAAGCGCTCGCCGCCGGGGGTGGTGAAGCCGGACATGTTCTCGATCACGCCGAGGATCTCGAGGTCGAATTTGGCCGCCATCTCGGCGCCGCGCCGCGCCACCGACTGGGCCGCCGGCTGCGGCGTGGTGACGACGACGAACTTGGCCTGGGGCAGCAGCTGGGCGAGCGTCATCGAGACATCGCCGGTCCCCGGCGGCAGGTCCAGCAGCAGGTACTCGAGCTCGTCCCAGGCGACATCCTCGAGGAACTGCTGGATCGCCTTGTGCAGCATCGGACCACGCCAGACGACGGCCGCGTTCTCCTCGACGAAGAAGCCGATCGACATCACCTTGACCCCGCTGGGCGCATCCAGCGGCAGGATCTTGCGCTCGCCGTTGACTTCGGGCTTGGCGTTGACGCCGAGCATGCGCGGGATCGAGTAGCCGTAGACGTCGCAGTCGAGGGCGCCGGAGGGGTGGCCTTCGGCGGTCAGCGCCGCCGCCAGGTTGGCGGTCATCGTCGACTTGCCGACGCCGCCCTTGCCGGAGGAGACGCAGATCACGTTTTTCACCTTGGCGAGGGCGCCCTGCGGCAGCTTGCCGCGGCCGAGCGCTTTCTGCAGGTCGCCCTTCTCCTCGTCGGAGAGGACATCGAAGCCGACCCCGACCCCGGTCACGCCGTCCAGAACGGAGATCTCTCTGGCGACCGCCTGTTCGAAGTGCGAGCGGATCGGGCAGCCGGCGGTGGTGAGCGAGACGATCACCTCGACGCGGCCGCTCTCCTGGACGTCGATCGAGCGGACCATGCCCAGCTCGACGATGTTCTTGCGCAGCTCGGGGTCGATGACCGCCCGCAGCTGCTCGGTGATCTGATCCTTGGTCGGAAGCGCCATAGCGGCCATTCTCGCAAAGGCGTCCTGCCGGCACCCCGGCCCCTCGCCAGGGGGGAGAGTTTCCGTCCCCCAGGCCTTGACCCCTGGTATGCAAACGAGCGAAGGGGAGTCGATGTCGGGCACGCGTGGTGGGCTGGGACGGATCGTCGCGATGGGGATCGGGCTGGCGGTGGCGCTCTTGCTGCTGGCGGCCGGCGAGGCGCGGGCCGGCAAGTACGCGGTTGCCCAGTGCGGTTGGTACGTCGGCGCCGACGCCGACTGGTGGGATGCCACCGGCGGCGCCAAGTTCCGCCCCGACGCCTACTGCGTGCCGCCGGCCGGCGCCGACCCCTTCGACGGCGCCCACCTGAAGAGCTTCACCCGCGACGGCCAGGGCACCGTCACCGGCACCCGCTTTGCCCGCTGGCGCTGGACGGCGCCGCCGACGACCGGGATCACGCAGCTGCGCGGCACCTGGTGGCACACCCTCCACGACGGGATGGAGCAGCGGGTCGGCGCGATCAACTGGGGCGGCGGCTTCGAACCCTTTCTCGCGGCGTCGACGACCGACGTCAACCCGCACGATTTCGTCGCCGGGTTCTCGCCCTGGATCGCCGCGATCGAGGATCGCCTGCTCTGCGCCCGGGCCGAAAGCAAGTGGTGCTCGCTCGACCCCGGTTCCTGGTCGGGGATGCGGGCGCTGACGATCACGGTCGAGGACGACACCGGGCCCGGCGCCTGGATCACCGGCGGCGATCTCACCGCCGCCGGCTGGCGGCGCGGCAGCCAATTCGTCTCCGTTGCCGGCTACGACGCCGGTGCCGGCGTCCGCTTCGGCGAAACCCTGCTCGACGGTGGCCGCGTCGGCCTCACCGAATACCCCTGCGAAAAGGTCTCGATCGGTGGCGAGTGGCGCGGCACCCGGATGCAGCCGTGCCTGACCAACGTCTCCGCCGTGCACACGATCGCCACCACCAACTTCAGCGACGGGCCGCACTCGCTCACCCACTGCAGCGCCGACTTCGCCGGCAACACCGCCTGTGCCCCGGCGCTCACCGTCCTGATCGACAACAACCCGCCGGCCCACCCGCGCTCCCTGGCACTGGGCGGGGGAGAAGGCTGGCACCGGGTCGACGACTTCGACTTCTCCTGGGCCAATCCCGACCAGGGCCCCGCGAGCCCGATCGGCGGCGCCTACTGGCGGATCACCGGCCCGGCCGGCTACGACAGCGGCGTCAAGTTCGCCGCCGGCCAGAATCTCGCCGCGCTCCCGGATCGCTCGGTGCCAGGGCCGGGCGAGTACGCCCTCCATCTCTGGCTGCGGGACGAAGCGGGCAACGACTCGCCGCCCTCGGCGCTTGAAGTGCCGATCCGCTTCGACGACGTTCCGCCCGGGGTCGCCTTCGCGGTCGACACCGAGGGCGATATCCCCGACCAGATCCGCGCCGATCTCAGCGACGCCCACTCCGGTCCCGCCTCTGGGACGATCTCCTACCGGCGCCTCAACGTCGCCGACTGGACCGAGCTGCCGACCAAGCTGCAGCCCGCCGGTGGCAAGGCGAGCCTGGTCGCCCGCACACCCGACCTCGCGCCCGGCACCTACGTCTTCCGCGCCGATGCCGCGGATGGGGCGGGTAACACCGCCTCGACCACGCTCCGCTCCGACGGCACCGAGATGGCGATCCGCAAGACGCCGCCGCCGGTGGCGCCGCCGAGGGTCGTGCCGCCGAAGGCGCCGCGGGCGAAGACGCGCCTGTTTGCGCGGCTGCGTGGCGGTCACGGGCGCGGCGATGAGCTGACCGTCCCGTTCGGGGCCCCGGCGATTCTCAGCGGCCGCCTCACCCGGGCCGACGGCGCCGGGATCTCCGGTCGCGAACTGCGGATCGTGGCCCGGCCCTCGCGTGGAGCGCTCACCGCGACCGCAGCCGCCTCGGTCACCACCGGCGAGCGCGGCGGCTTCGAGCTGCGGCTGGAGCCGGGGCCCTCGCGGCGGATCGCCGTCAGCTATCCGGGCGACGACGGGCTGGAGGCCGCCGGCCGGCCCTCGCTGGAGCTGCGGGTCCGTTCCGGGATCTCCCTGCGGGCGGCGCCGCTGACGCTCAAGACCGGCCAGGTCGTGCAGCTGAGTGGCAGGGTCAGCAGCCGCGGCGCCCCCGTCCCCAGGCGCGGCAAGCTGGTCGCCATCCAGTATCTGGAGGCCGCCACCAACCGCTGGCGCCCGGTCCTGGTCACCCGCACCGACCACGTCGGCCGCTTCCGCGCCCACTACCGCTTCCGCTACGTCGCCGGTGCGGCTTCGATCCGCCTGCGGGCGACGGCGCTGCCGGAGGAGCGCTGGCCCTACGCGCCGGGATCCTCACGCCCGGTGACGGTCCGGGTCAACGGCTGATCGGTAGGGTTCGCGGCCATGTCGAAAGCCACTCTCCACACCAATGCCGGGGCGATCGTGCTCGAGCTTCACGACGAGGACGCGCCGAAGACCGTCGAGAACTTCCGCAAGCTCGCCGCGGATGGCTTCTACGACGAGCTGATCTTCCACCGGATCATCCCCGACTTCATGATCCAGGGGGGCTGCCCGCAGGGAACCGGTACCGGTGGGCCCGGCTACACCTTCGAGGACGAGTTCAACGATCACAAGGTCGCCCGCGGGGCGCTGGCGATGGCAAATGCCGGGCCGAACACGAACGGCTCGCAGTTCTTCATCGTGACCGCCGGGGCGGCTCCGTGGCTCGACGGCAAGCACACGGTCTTCGGCACGGTCATCGACGGCATGGACGCCGTCGACGCGATCGAGTCGACGGCGACGGACGGCTCCGACAAGCCGGTCGAGCCGCAGACGATCGAGCGCGTCGAGCTCTCCGACTAGCTCAGGCGTCGTCAGCCTGGGTGCGCTTGGCGAGGCGCTGGCGCAGCGCCTGACCCGGCCGCCAGAGGCTGACCAGCCCGGCGACCAGGGTGACGAGGAAGATCTGGCCGATCATCATCTCCAGCCCGGCGATCATCCGGCCGGGCTGGCCGCCGGGGACGAGATTCCCGTAGCCGGTCGTGGTCAGCGTCGTGTAGCTGAAGAAGAGGAAGTCGCTGCCCTGCGGGTGCGCCACGCCTTCGAAGAAGGCTCCGCCCTGGATCCGCTCGATCGTCCCGTAGATGAAGGTGAAGAGGATGCCGAGCACCGTGTAGACGCTGATCGCGCCGAGGATCGTCCGCGATCCGACCTCGGCCGTGGTCACGACCCGGCGCAGCACCGCTCCCATTGCCACGGTCAGCAGCCCGATCTGGATCAGCGAGGCGAGGTTGAGCCAGATGCGGTCGCCGCTCGCCGCCCCGATCACGGCCAGCCCGATCGTCAGCCCGGAGAGCCAGAGCGCCGTCCGGACCAGGCCCGGGCGGGCGTGGGAGCTGGTCAGCCCGATGACCGAGGTGGCGCTGGTGGCGACGCAGAGGACCACCGCTCCCCAGCCGCGATTGGAGAGCAGCGAGGTCAGCACATAGGTCAGCAGCACCAACATGAAGACGAGGCCGAAGGCGTCCCGGACCTTCTCGACCCGGCGCACCCAACGCTCGCGTCGGCGAGCGCTGATGGCGGCTCTGTCCATGTCCGCTCGTTCGGCCGGGCCGCCCGGTTTCCTGCTCCCGGCGTTGCAGCGGAGGGGGTGGGATTCGAACCCACGAGACGCCCAAAGACGCCCAACGGCTTTCAAGGCCGCCGCATTCAACCGCTCTGCCACCCCTCCGGAGTGCGGACATGGCGAATGCTAAAGGCAGCGAGGCCCGCTCAGCGTCGCTTGTACTGATTGGATTGGGGAATGCGCAGGTTGCTACTGCTTGCGTCGGCGATGATCTTCTTCGACGTCGCCTTCTTTGCCGCCATCGCGCCGCTTCTGCCCGGGTATGTCGACGAACTCGGCTTGAGCAAGGCGCAGGCCGGGATCCTCTCCGCCTCCTACGCCGCCGGGACGCTGCTGGCCTCGCTGCCGGCCGGATTCGTCGCCAGCCGGGTCGGCCCCCGGCGCACGGTGATCAGCGGGTTGCTGCTGCTCGGGGTGGCCAGCCTCGTCTTCGGCCAGGTCGACACGATCGGCCTGCTCGATTCCGCGCGGTTCATCCAGGGCGTGGCGGGGGCGCTGATCTGGTCCGGCGCCCTGACCTGGCTGATCACGGCGGCGCCGGACGAGAGCCGCGGCTCGGTGATCGGGACGGCGCTGGGGACCGCGGTCGCGGGCGCCCTGCTCGGGCCGGCGCTGGGAGCGCTGGCGGCCTCGATCGGCACCGGGCTCGTCTTCGGCTCGGTCCTGATCATCACCCTCCTGCTCGCCTATGCCGCCTCGCGGCTGCCCGAGGTGCGCTCGCCCGAGCGCCAGAGCCTGCGCGAGGTGGGGGCGACGATGCTGAGCCGGCCGATCCTCGACGCGACCGCCTTCGTCGCCGCCCCCTCGGTGATGTTCGGGGCGATCGAGGTGCTGGTGCCGCTGCGGATCGACGCCCTCGGCGGCGGTCACGGGGTGATCGCCGGTGGCTTCATCGCCGGCGCGGCGCTGGAGGCGGGCCTGGCGCCGCTGTCCGGTCGCTTCTCCGACCGGGTCGGGCGGCGGGCCCCTTATGTGACCGGCCTCTCGATCTGCGCCGCGGCAATGGTCGCGATCGCCCTGGCGCAGGCACTCGGAACGGTGCTGGCGGCGCTGATCGCGACCTCGCTCGGTGCCGGCCTCTGCTTCGCGCCGGCGCTGACCCTGCTCTCCGACGTCGCCGAGTCCAGCAGCCTGCATCAGGGCTTCGCCGCCGGCCTCTCGAACATGGCCTGGGCGGCGGGGCAGGTGGTCGGGGGGGTCGGCGGCGGTGTCGTCGCCAGCGTCACCGGCAACGCGCTCCCCAGCATCGCGATCGCCGCTCTGCTTCTGGCCACGGTCTTCTACGCGTTTCGTGCGCTCGCCCCGGGTGAGATCGCCCAGCCGGCCGAGAGCTAGGCTGGATCGATGGCGGCGAGGCAGGCGCACGGAGGCTCGCGGAGCTGGGTCAACTGGGCCGGCGACCAGTCCTGCCGGCCGGCCGAGGTCGTCCGCCCGGCCAGCCGCGACGAGCTGAGCGAGGCGATCGCCGCCGCGTCGGCCGCAGGCCGCAGGGTCAGTGTCGCCGGCTCCGGGCACTCCTTCACGGAGACGGCGATGACGGACGGGACGATGATGCGGGTCGAGGCGCTGAGCGGTGTGCTCGACGCCGACCCCGGCTCGGGCCTGGTCCGGGTCGGCGCCGGCACGGTGCTGGCCGACCTCAACGGGGAGCTGGCCCGGCTCGGGCTGGCGATGGAGAACCTCGGCGACATCGACCGCCAGACGATCGCCGGGGCGATCTCGACCGGCACCCACGGCACCGGGGCGAAGCTGCGCAACATCTCCGCCCAGGTCGAGGGGCTGGAGCTGGTCCTTGCCGACGGCAGCGTGCGGGCGCTCAGCGCCGCCACCCACCCGGAGCTGCTGCGGGCGGCCCGGGTCGGGCTCGGCGCGCTCGGCGCGATCTCGGCGGTGACCCTGCGCTGCGTGCCCGCCTTCACGCTCGAGCGGGTGGACACCCCGCGGCCGCGCGAGGAGGTCCTCGACGGCTTTCAGGCGAGCGCCGACGCCAATGACCACTTCGAGCTGTTCACCTTCCCCTACGCCGACAGCGCCCTGGTCCTCGAGCGCAACCGCACCGAGGAGCCGGCGCGCCCGCGCGGCCGCACCGCTGCCTACCTCAACGACGTGGTGCTGGAGAACTGGGCGCTGGAGGCGCTCTCGGCGACCGGCAGGCGACTCCCGGCGGCGATCCCATCGCTCTCGCGCCTCGCCGGGCGCCTCGCCTCGGGCAGCCGCACGATCGATCGCAGCGACCGCGTCTTCGCCAACGACCGCCGCGTCCGCTTCACCGAGATGGAGTACGGCGTGCCGCGCGAGCACGGGCCGGAGGCGGCGCGGCGGGTGATCGAGTGGGTGCGCGCCAACCGCTATCCGGTCTTCTTCCCGATCGAGATGCGCGTCGCCGCCGGCGACGACGCCCTGCTCAGCCCCTCGCACGAGCGCGACACCGCCTACATCGCCGTCCACCAGTACCGCGGCATGGAGTGGCGCCCCTACTTCGAAGCCGTCGAGGGGATCATGAGCTCCTACGGCGGCCGCCCCCACTGGGGCAAGCGCCATTTCCAGACGGCGGTGACGCTGGCACCGCTCTACCCGGCCTGGTCGCAGTTCCAGGCCGCCCGCGACGAGCTCGACCCCGGCCGCACCTTCACCAACGAGTACGCGGCGCGGGTCCTCGGGCCCTAGCTGACCCGCCCACACACGTTGTGAACGTCTGAAAGGCCATCCGGGCCCTCTCAGAGGCTTGGGGTGTCTACGCCCTACGCCTCAAAGGAGGACCCGGATG
>Ga0208356_1000009_pt1 | contig 118821 bp, 120 predicted proteins | sample NGESurshal072012_4_FD_184467 | JGI IMG/M metagenome (GOLD analysis project Ga0208356, IMG submission 184467) | Arctic peat soil microbial communities from Barrow, Alaska - NGEE Surface sample 53-1 shallow-072012 (SPAdes) | ecosystem: Environmental > Terrestrial > Soil > Wetlands > Peat ... | reverse complement strand
GGGTCCTCCTTTGAGGCGTAGGGCGTAGACACCCCAAGCCTCTGAGAGGGCCCGGATGGCCTTTCAGACGTTCACAACGTGTGTGGGCGGGTCACCTAGAGCCGCATTTCCCTGACGATCCGGCGTGAGCGGACCAGTGCCGCGCCGCCGGCGAGCAGGCCGACCGCGCCGAGGATCAGCGCCGCGATGCCGAGGCCCTCGCTTGCACCGCCACCAGAGCCGGAGCTGCCCGCGGCTTCGGCGCCTGCCGCGGGTGACGCCCCGGGGCTCGGCGGCGCCGTCTCGCTGCCGGCCACGTCCTGCAGCACGCCGCCGGGCGCGGTGACGTCGATCCGCGGCGCCGGCTCTTCGGAGCTGTGAGCGCCGATCCAGCGCACGACTTCGCCGTTGTCGTAGTACTGCAGGACCTTGAAGGTCAGCTCCTCGCCCTGCTTGCCGGGGATCTCGGTCGAGATCGGGAAATCGAGGAACTGGCCCGGTGGGATCGCCGCCTGCTGTTCCGCGCTCCAGACGATCTCCTTCACTCCTTCGGTGACTTCGCCGTCGTCGGTCTGCACCGGCTTGGCGAGCTTGGCGGTGATCACCTTCGGCGTCCAACCCGGGATGAATTCGGGCGAGACGTCGATGAATCCGGGCGGGAACTGAACCGCGACTTTGGTCGTGTTGGCGTTGTCGGTCTCGTTCGGCACCCGGATTCCGAGCGTCGCGAAGGAGCCTGCGGGAACCTCGTTGGGATGCAGGCTCACGTGGGCCTGCGCGATCCCCGGCAGGGCCAGGGAACTCAGCAGCGCAACTGAGAATGCGATTCGTCGCATCATGGTTTTCCTTTCATCAGTTCTTGACGGCTGCGAGGGCCGCACGAGTAGCGCGGCCTCCCGGCGAGGTGGCCCCCGGCCAGCCAGGGCTGATGCAAGGAGAGCGCCGCGCCGCCGCGGGCGGTCGATCACGGCCCGTAACAGACGCTCGCCCGGGTAGCGACCAAAGACGAGCGGCGCCAGGAGCAGTAGCGCGGGCGAAAGATAAAGCAAGCTCGGTTCCGCGAAGCCGAATTGCAGGGCGACGATCGCCGCCAGGAGGAGCGCGGCGAAGCCGAATACCGAGAGTCGCAGATGGGGTTGTGCCGGCTTCATCGGATCGGCACCTCGATCGTCTTGGAGAACTCATCGAAGGCGGAGACACGCATCGTCAGGGTCAGCCGCCAGTCGCCGCTCGCGTTCAGCAGTGCGTCGGGAATCGTGTAGTGGCCGGGGCCGGAGAGCTGCGTTTCCAGCGGCAAGGAGATGCTCTTTTCGGGCAGCGAGGCCGTCGCCGTCAGTTCCTTCACCTTCGCGTAGGGCGCTCCGCTCTTGGCGTCGAAGAGGTAGATGTGGATCTCGTTGGCGCCGACCGTGGCCGGTTCGACACTCATCTCCAACTGGATGGGACCGACCAGCGTTTCGCTGGAAAACGGCCCGCCCTGTGCGGTGACCGGCGGGGCGTAGCTGGCGAGGGCGGCGGTGACGCCGATCACGACCACCAGCAGTGCCACCTCGGCGCGCAGAGCGCGGCGCAGGATCAGTCCCGCTCTTCCGGGTGACTCCCCTCCCGCCGCGATCCGGTTCAGCCGCGGCACCGAGCGGCGCCGGTTGTGGGCGCCGATCGCGATCAGGACCATCAGCAGCACGAACTTGATCAGCACCGCGCGCCCGTAACCGGTCGCGATTAGGTCGTCGAGGTGGCGGACGTAGACGTAGGCCTGGATCAGGCCGGTGAGGAGGATCGCGCCGACCGCGATCAACGCCACCTCTGAGAACCGCGAGAGCGCGGCGGCGAGAAGGCGACTGCGGTCACCGGGCTCCAGCTCCCTCGTCCCTCGCGGGGCGACGAAGAGAAGAGCGGCCAGGCCCCCAAGCCAGATCCCCATTGCGCCGACGTGGATTACGTTGACGGGGAAGTTGAGAGCGACCGGGGACTGCGTGCTGCCGTGTCCCGAGAGAGCCGGGACGAGGACAATGAAAACCAGGGGGACGGCTGCGAGCGCTGCCCGCAGCCAGGCCTCCCGGCCTTTCCCCTGCGCGGGTCTCAGAACCAGCGCGACGAGAACGCCGAAGGCAATCCAGGCGATCACGGCGAGTCCCCAGATGGTCCCGAACTTGGTTTCCAAAGTCTCGCGGACGATCGACTCCTTAAGAGCCGAGAAGCCGGAGATACCCGCCGCCTCGGCCCCCTCGAGGACGACTCCCGCGACGGCGCTGATCGCGCCGATCCCGGCCGCGAGCAGCAGCATGACTCGCAGCCGTGAGGCGAAGACGAGTGACGCCCGCCGCCAGGACTCACCACCACCCACCGCCGCCAGCGCCGGTAGCCAGGCAAGCATCAGGAAGGCGAGCCCACCCACTCCGAGCGCGATCGCCGCGTACTGCAAGCCGCGGGCGATGCCGAAGGCGGTCTCCGTCACCGGGCCGCTGCCCGCGCCGGCGGTCAGTTCAGACACCGTCTCCGCGGGTGCTTTGCCGGCCCTGCCGATCGAGAAGACGAAGCCGCTGGAGACGATGTGGCCGTCGGCGGAGACGACCCGGTAGGTGGCGGTGTAGCTGCCGCCGGCCAGGCCCGGCCTGAGGTGGACGCCGAGTCGCGGCCCTTCGCCGCCGGGGTGGAAGGCGTCGCCTTCGTCGACCCGGTCGCCGTTGGCGTCGTAGACCCGCACGGCGCCGAAGTTGCCCTCGACCGGCTCGTCGAAGCGGAAGATCACCGCGGCGGGCTCGTGCTTGACGACGGCGCCGCGCTCGGGGCTGGTGCCCTCCAGCTGGGCGTGCGCGAGCGCGGCGGCAGGGGCCAGCAGCGCCAACAGGGCGGCGAGGGCGAATGCCGCGGTCGCGAAACGGCGCATCTACCAGGCCTCGGTCGCCGGCTCGGGGCTCGGGCTCGGCCCGTCGTCGCCGTCACGGCGCCGGCGCCGCACGATCAGCACGAAGGCGCCACCGGCGAGGACGAGGACGATCCCGGCGACGATGAACGGGGTCTTCGAGGTGTTGGCCGGACCGACCCAGAACAGCGTCCCGTCGATCGCGCCCTTCCTGCCTTCGACCCGGATCGGGATTTCATAGTCGAAGACCTTGGTTTTCCTGCTCGTGTCCTTGACCTGCGGCGGGGTCGTCGTCTGCATGTAATGCATGCGGTGGTCGTGCCAGAGGAAGGTGCCGGAGTGATCGAACGTCTTCCACTGCGGCGGCGCCTTGGCGTCGGCGTACTTGGGGACCTGGACTTCGGCGTAGCGGTTTTCGTCGAGGTAGACCGCCGGCGAGCGCTTGTTCACCTGGACCGTGCCGTTCTTGAGGATGCGCGCGTAGGGCTCGCCTTCGTAGCCGTAGATCGTCACCGCGTGGCCGCCGCGGTCGAGCAGCTGCATGTAGCTGTCGTAGTTGAGGACTTCGAAGCTGACGCCGGGCACGGCCGGGGTCACCCTGTCGATTTCCGAGCGGTAGTTGGGGTTGCCGGCATGGGCGGACGCCGCGGCGGGCATCGCCACGAGCATCGCCACCACGAGCGCCAGCACCGTCCTGGTGCGGTTCATCTCCTGCTCCTTCGTCCTGGCAGCGCCCGGCGCCGCCATCGGGCGTCGAGAGCGCTAGCGGGTTATCGGGGCGGGGAGCGGGGGAGGGCCGCGCAGTGGCCTGCTGCCGGCGAGGCGGGCGAGGCGGTCGGAGATCGAGGCGCGGCGCGGGCGCAGCGGCAGGATCGCCGCGGGGGCCTTGGGCCGGCGGCCGCGCCGCGCCGCGGCAAGCCGCTGCAGCACGTCCTCGCCCGGATAGCGCCCGCAGGCGAGCGCCAGCACGAGCAGGATCGCCGGCAGGGCGCCGAGGATCTCTTCCGGGCTGCCACCGACCAGGGTGCAGGCGACGAGCAGCGCGCTCAGCGCTCCCACCAGAAGGGGGAGGAGCAACCGCTGCTCGGACCAGGCCCTCAGCCTCGCTGCCGACATCATCGGCCCTCAGTCTGACGGGTCGCCCGGGCGGGTGGGGTTGAGCCTGGCCTCGCTGGGAGGGGCTAGATCGCCGGCAGCGGGGCGATCGCCGGCTCCGGCTGCCGCGGGGATGGGATCAGCAGCGCCGAGGCCAGGACCATCGCGAAGGCGGCGATCTGGAGGACGATGCCGATCGGGGTGGTTGCCAGCGGGTCACCGAAGACGAGCACGCCGCCGACGATCTGCGCGGCGCTCGCGATCAGGCCCATCAGGCCGATCGTCTCGATCGCGCCGCCCCGCTGCAGGGCCGAGGCCGCGGTGTACTGGGCGAGCACGCCGACCAGGACGATCAGCCCCACCCAGGGGATGAGCACGGCGATCGAGGCGCCGCCGGCGCCGGTCAGGCCCTTGATCGCGATTCCGGCCAGGGCGAAGAGGATGCCGGCGATGCCGGCGAGCAGGAGGTTGCCGTGGTCGGCGAGGCGCTCGGAGCGGTGGCCGAGGACCAGGGCGACGGCCAGCAGGGTGAGGCCGCCCTCGAAGCCGAGGATGGCGCCGAGCGCGAAGCCGGAGTGGCTGCCGTGGAAGTTGGGGACGGTGAAGACGAGCAGCCCCAGGCCGGCGCCGCCCAGAAGCAGGGCAAGCCATTGGCGGCGCTCGACGGGGTCGCCGAAAATGCGCTGGGCCATCACCGCGAGGGTCACGGCGCCGCCGGCCAGGACCGCCTGGACGAGCGAGATCGGGGCCAGTGAGAGGGCGGCGATGTGGACGAGCCAGGCTATCGCCGCCAGCACCCAGCCGGCGGCGAACCAGGGCGAGGCGGCGAGGTGGCGGGCACTGCGCAGCGGCCGGCCGATGTGGATCGGCTCGGCGAACTGGCAGCCGCGATGCTTGAACAGGGAAGCGAGGTTCCCGATCAGAGCCGCGGCCACCGCCAGGGCGAGACCTACTTGCAAGGCTGCTCTGGGGCGGGCAGCTTGAGTCGCTGGCGAGCCGCGGCGACGGCCGAGACCGAGGAGCGGCAGGCCTTGGCGATGGCGCCGTCGCCGTGATCCGGCCTGCGGCTGACCTCGAACTCGATCAGCGCCGCGCGGCGCAGTTTGGCGCGGACTTCGATCGGGCTGTCATCGGGCGCCGACTTCAGCGCCGCCTGGGCGGCGCGGTCGCGCCGGCAGTTGAGGCAGAACATCCCGTCCACGCACTTGTCCCAGGTCTCGGGCAGCTCGACCCGGCCGCCGTCCATGCGGCTGACGGAGACGCCGCACTGGTCGCAGGTCCATTTCTTCGCGGTGGACGTCGCCTTCTTGGCGCTGGAGGTTGCGGTGGTCATGCGGCCGCCTTCGTTTGGCTGCGGCGCCGCCGGCGTCGACGCTTCTGCGCGGCAGAGGCGTTGCCGGACGGCCGGGTGTTGCCATTGCCGCTGCCGGCACTGGCGCTGCTGGTGACGGTGGCGGTGAGGCCACCTCCGCCCTGTTCGAACTCGCGGCTGAGGCCGAGGTCGCGGGCGATGCGGCGCATCTCCCCGACCTGGTCCTCGAGCACGAAGCTGATCCCGGCGCCGCGGTTGCCGGCCCGGCCGGTGCGGCCGATCCGGTGCACGTAGGCGTCCTGGTCGCCGGGGGCGTCGAAGTTGATCACGTGGGTGACGTCGGCGACGTCGATGCCGCGGGCGGCGACGTCGGTGGCGATCAGGGTGTCGACCTCACCGCGCTCGAAGCGGGCGAGGGCACGTTCGCGCTGGCCCTGGCTCTTGTCGCCGTGCATCGCGACCGCGTTGAGCTCGCGGCTGCGCAGCCGTTTGACCAGCCGGTCGGCGCCGCGCTTGGTGCGCACGAAGACGAGCGTGCGCCCGCGCTCGGCGTCCTGCAGCTGCACGGTCAGGTGGTCGAGCTTGGCGCTCTGGGAATCGACGTGGACGAAGCTGTGCTCGATGTCGGCGACCTTGTCCTGGCTCAGCTCCTGGGTGTGGCGACGGGCGTCGCGGGTGTAGGCGGCGGCGAGCTTGCCGGTCGCGCCCTCCAGGGTGGCGGAGAAGAACAGGGTCTGGCGGTCGGAGCGGGTCTGGGCGACGATCCGGCTGACCGCCGGTTTGAAGCCCATGTCGAGCATCCGGTCGGCCTCGTCGAGGACGAGGACGCGGACGCGATCGAGCGAGATCGTGTTGCGGCTGAGCAGGTCCTCGAGCCGGCCGGGCGTGGCGACGATGATGTCGGCGCGGCGGGCGGCGGCGCTCTGCGGGCCGAAGCCGACGCCGCCGTAGACAGCGGCGATGCGCAGCTGCTTGGCGCTGGCGATCGAGCCGAGCTCGTCGACGATCTGGCTGGCGAGCTCGCGGGTCGGTGCGAGGACCAGGGCGGAGACGCCCTTGCCGGCCTCGATCAGGTCGACCATCGGGATCCCGAAGGCGAGCGTCTTGCCGGAGCCGGTCGGCGACTGGACCAGCAGGTCGTGGCCGGCGAGCGCGTCGGCGACGACCATCTGCTGGACCGGGAAGGGACTGGTGATGTCACGCGCGGCGAGCGCGCCCACCACAGGTTTGGAGATGCCGAGATCGGCAAATGACGATGAAATGATGTGCTCCTTGTGTATGCGATTCAGGGAGATTCAGCAGCCCCGAAACGCGAAAGCGCACAGAGGAAACGGAACCTCTCGGGTGGCGGTGGCGCCAAGCCCGACCAGAACACCGTAGCAGGCCGGCGAAATTAGCCTGCTTGCAGCCGCTTTTTGAGCCGCGAACCGGTAAACGACGGAGAGACCCCGCGTGGGCGGGGTCTCTCCGTCGATCTGGCGGCTACCGGTGTCGTGTCGCCGCACCGATGTTGCTCTGGGGCAGAGTGGCGCCCGGTGACGATTTCGCCGCCGCGACGACGTCGCAGCCGTATTCGAAGGCTTCGCCGCTGGCGCGGTTGACTTCCCCTTCGGCGTCTTCCAGTTCCTCTTTCGGGTTGCCCGGGCCCTTGCCGTGGTGGTCGATCTTTTCGTGGAGGTCGCCGACCGCCTGTTCCCAGCTGCCGAGCTGCTTGTTGATGCGGGTGCAGGGGCTGACGCCGCCTTCGGTGAAGTTGCCGTGGGTGAAGACGTGGCCGTCGACGACGATCGTGTGCCACTGGGCCTGCGAGGCGGCGGGCGCCACCAGCGGGCCGGCGAGGCTGCACATTGCGACGAGGGCGATGGCGACGGTGCGGATCTTGGTGTGGAGCATTTCCTGTGCCTCCTTGGGCGGGGTTGGTTGGTAAGACCAGCCTGCACCGCGACCAAGCCGCTGGATAGCCACCCCAGGGGTGGAGACGCCCACCCCGCCGACCCCCGACCGCAAGCTCCAGTCGCAACTTGGCGGACCCGGATCGATCAGCCTCCTACACTTGCTCGATGGCCTCGGAAGCCGGCACTGAGCAGACCTACATCCTCTACAGGCGTGGGATCGAGCTGCTCGAAGACGGCGACTTCGCGGATGCCGCCGAGCCGCTCGCCGAGGCTGCCCGCCGCGCCCCCGAGAAGGCGTCGGTCCGCGAGGCGCTGGGACGCGCCTACTACCGCGCCGGCCGTTTCGCCCAGGCCGCGGTCGAGTTCGAGGCCGTGGTCGAGAGCCAGCACGTCAACGACTACGCCCACTTCTGCCTCGGCCGTGCTCTGAGCAAGATCGGCGAGGTGGACCGGGCCCGCCACCATCTGGCGCTCGCCTCGAACCTGCGCCCGGACCGGCGCGACTACCGTTTCTACCGCCAGATGCTCGACTTCGGCTAGCCGGCCCGGCCCGGGCCCGCCGGCCTCAGAGGCCCTCGACGAGCTTGCCGACGTTGCCGGCGCTGAAGTACGGCCCGTAGGTGTGGTGGGCGCTGTCGTCGAGGTGGAGGTAGGTGTTGATGCCGTTGATCTCGGTGCCGCCGGCGATCAGCCAGCCACCGCCGCTGGCGCCGGGGGTCCAGCGGCAGCGGATCGCCATCGTCGGCGGCCCGGGGAGGGAGTTGGAGAGCAGGTCGTCGCCGAGGTAGGGGGAGATGCATCCCTTCATGTATTTGCTCGCGCCGGGATAGCCGAAGGTCTGGAAGGTCTGGTGGCGGGTGAGGTCGGTGACGATCGTGGCACCGCCGCCGACCGCGTCGGCGACGTTGACGCCTTCGGAGTTGGGGAAGGTGAGGAAGGCGCCCATGTCGAAGTCGGGATTGCCCTGCTTGACCCACTGCCGCGGGGCGCGGATCGTGTTGCGGCGGGCGACGAAGGCGCCGAACGGGGCGATGCCGCCGGTGTAGGCGGGGACGAACTCGAGGAAGTTGGAGTAGACGCTGGGCTTGCCTTCTTCGCGACCGCTGTTGACGCAGTGCCCGGCGGTGAGGACGAGCTGCCTGGTCGGGCTGTTGATCGCCGTCCCCGAGCAGTAGCCGCGCAGGTCGCCGCGGCGGATGAAGACCCTGCCCTCGACCGAGTAGGGAAGCAGTTCGGGGGTCTTGACGCCGACGAAGCTGGCGGTGGCGCCGGGTTCGGCGGCGTCGCCGGCCTTGATGGCGCCGCCGGCCCTGAGCCGGGCGCTGCCGTTGCGGCCGACCACGAGGTCGAGCGGGCGGGCGCTGCGCATCCGCGCCGGGGTCCAGTAGCGGGCGACGCGGGCGGCGGCCCGGTTGGCGACGGCGGCCGCTCCGCCGGAGTGCGAATCCGCTGCCGCGATCGCGCCACCCGGGCAGGCGGCAAGCGCCGCCGAGGCGGCGACCAGCATCGCCAGCAGTCCTGCGAGGCGTGGTTGAGCACGGTGCGGGCGGCGGCGCATCGGCAGGGAGGATAGTGGTCGCGATGCCGCCGCCCCGGCTCTCGCCGGCCGGGGCGGCGGCGTCTGCATCAGGAGACGAGCGGGATCACGCAGCGGTATTTCCTGGTCAGGGTAGAGACGACAAAGTTGACCTGACCTGCTGCGGAGACGGTTATGACGGCGTAGGCATTAAGTCCGGAGACGTTGGTCAGATCCCCAGTCCACTCGTCCCCCGGCGCCAGCGCGATCCCGGGCTGCTGCGCGAACGCGGTCAGCGAGAGGGCGTCCGGGAGCTCACCGCCCTGGGTCGCGCAGGAGAGCGCCGCGGTCGGCGCCGGCACCGCCGCTTCGCTGCTGGAGCTCTGCCAGCAGGCCCCGGCGAAGTAGCTCGTCGACGGCCGGCAGCCGGCGGTGTGGCCGTTGACCCTGGTGGCGTCGATCGCGTTGACCGCGTTGAGCGCGGTCTGCGCGTCGTGGGCGCTGTCGGCGTTGTCGGCATGGACGGCGCTCGGCACCTGGCCGATCGTCGCGGCGTTGATCTGGGCGCCTGTGATCGACCCGGGGGCCAGCGAGCTGCCCGATATCGACCCGGCCTTGAGCCTGTTGCCGGGCACCGAGCCCAGCGCCAGCCTGTTGCCCGGCAGCGACTTCACCTTGATCGTCTTGCCGTTGATCTTCGTCGCCGCGTAGACGGTTCCGCCGAGCGCCGCGAACAGCGCCACACACGCGATCAGCAGTGCCGGCGAGCGCCGGCCGAGTCCCCTGCCCATAGGTGTTCCCCTTCTTCGGTTGATTGGACGAGACGCCATAAGCACGTGGGCCTCTTGAAGCGTGGCAGCTTATCTGACCATTGGAGCGTGCTGGACGAAAATCCTCCGCATGCCTCGTGGTTCCTGACGAGGGCGCGGGATAGACTCGCCTGCGTAATCGGTCGGTGGTCAAGGGAAGTCCGGTGTGAAACCGGCGCGGTCCCGCCACTGTGACCGGGTCAAGGAAGTCGCAGGCGCCTCGCGCGCCGGCCACTGGGGATGACACAGAACCCCCGGGAAGGTGCGGCCGACCACCCCGGAAGCCAGGAGACCTGTCCCCGGCCAGCCAATTCAACCCTCGAGGAAAGGGTGGCTTAAATGCCAAGACCCATTTTGTTCCGGCTGGTCGCTGCATGCGCGCTGGCTCTCGCTCTATCCCTGACGATGGCCGCGGGTGCCGTCGCCAAGGGCCTCACCGCCAACCTGCGGGTGGTGGGCGCAGGCAACAAGGTGCTTGCCGAAAAGACGCTCGGCACCGCGACCACGTCGGTCAAGACCAGCGCCCAGGCGACCTGCTTCGGCGCCGGCACCGGCGGCAGCGGTGCGCCGGTCTCGCTCGAAGGCAACACCGCGATGGGCCTGCTGGCCCGCGGCTCGCAGTCGATCGGCTCGCTGAAGCCGTTGCTGATCAGCGACCACTTCGACTTCGGCCTCGCGCTCTGCGGAGTCGGGACGAGCGTCGCCAAGGGCAAGGCGTCCTGGTACCTGAAGGTGAACCACAGGTCACTCTCGGTCGGCGGCGACAAGGCGAAGATCCACGCCGGCGACGAAGTCCTCTGGGACCTGGCACCGTCCTATCCCTATCCCGACGAGCTGGCGCTGACCGCGCCGGCCAAGGCGACCGCGGGGATGCCGTTCACGGTCAGCGTCGTCTCCTACGACGAAAAGGGCAAGGCCAAGCCGGCCGCCGGTGTGAAGGTGACGGGCGCCGGCGCGCCGACCGCCGCCAACGGCAAGACGACGGTCGTGCTCGCCAGGCCCGGCCAGCTCGCCGCCACCAGGTCAGGCGAGATCCCCTCCAACCGCGTGGCGGTCTGCGTCGGGGGTAAGTGCCCGGGCGGTAAGTGACCCGCAGCCGTGGCATGGCGGTCGCGACGACGCTGCTTCTGGCAGCGCTCGCGGCCGCCGGCTGCGGCCTCGGCCCCGGCGCCGACGTCGGCGGGGTGGAGCTGACGGTGACGCGGGAATTCGGCTCCGCGCCGGTGCTCGAACGCTCCGTGCAGGCGAGCGAATCCTCGACGGTGATGCGCGTCCTCGAAGGCAACGCCGACATCTCCACCCGCGAAGGCGGCGGCTTCGTGCAGGCGATCGACGGCACCGAAGAAGCCCACCGGGGCGGCGATCCCTACGACTGGTTCTTCTATGTGGACGGGGTCGAGTCCCCGGTCGGCGCCGCCGACTATGCGCTGAAGGGGGCCGAGCGGATCTGGTGGGACTACCGCGACTGGGCGGCGACCAACCACGTTCCCGCCGTGGTCGGGTCCTGGCCGGCGCCGTTCACCAATGGCTATGGAGGCAAGTCGCACCCGGTGGTGGTCGATTGCGAGGGCGGGGGAGGGGCCTGCGCGACGGCGCGCGCGGCGCTGCGCGACGAAGGCGTCGCGGTGGCGAGCGGCTCGCCCAGCGGGGCGATCCGGGTCCTGGTCGGCCCCTGGTCGCGGCTGCGCTCGGACCCGGCCGCGGCCCTGGTCGAAGCCGGGCCGGCGGAAAGCGGCGTCTTCGCCGATTTCGCCCGGCGCGGCGGCGTCGATGAGCTGCAGGGCCTCGACCCGGACGGCAAGGTGGCGGTCGGCCTCGGCTCCGGCGCCGGCCTGGTCGCCGCGACCCGCCACTACGAAGGCCCGCCGGTCTGGATCGTGACCGGGGCGACGGCCGCCGCCGTGCAGGCCGCCGCCGGCCTGCTCGATGCGCAGGACCTGCGCGACCATTACGCGGTGGCGACGGTCGATGGGAAGGAGACGCCACTGCCGGTGATGAGATGAGATCGCCGCTCGCCTACACGCCGAGGTCCGGGCCGCTTCAGGCGGCCTCGCCGGGCGCCGCCGTCGCCTACCTCGGCTCCCTGGTCGCCGTCTCCTTCCTCTACTCGAGCCCGCCGGTGCTGGTCGCCGTCGGCGTCGCGGCGAGCATGGCCGGCCGGTTGGCCGGGGCCCGCGTCGCCGTGCGCGCGGCGCTGCGGATGGGGGTCGCCCTGGCCCTGCTGATCGTCGTCATCAACCCGCTCGTCGCCCACGGCGGCCAGACGGTGCTGGCCCGGCTCGGCCAATGGCCCTGGTTCGGCCAGGTCGACGTCACCGCCGAGGCGCTCGCCGAAGGGGCGATCCTCGGCCTGCGCGCGGCGGTCGCGATGGTCGCCTTCGCCGTCTACTCCTCCTGCGTCGATCCCGACCGGGTGCTGCGGTCGCTGCGCCCGCTGGCCGGCCGCTCCGCCCTGACCGCGACGCTGATCTCGCGCCTCGTCCCGGTCGCCTCCGCCGACGCCGCCCGCCTGCGCGACGCCGCCCGCCTGCGCGGCCCCGGCGCCGCCGAGGCCGGCCGCGCCCCGCTCGCCCGCCGCCTCCTCGCCGGCTCGCTCGACCGCGCCGTCGACGTCGCCGCCACGCTGGAGCTGCGCGGCTACAGCCTCGAGCCGCCCCGTCGTCCCAAACGCTGCTTTCACGAACGCGAACGGTCAACGCTCCTGGAAGAACGGAAGCCCTTCGCGTTCGCGTCGAGGTTCGACCGCCGCTTCTACCTGACCGCCGCGGCGGTGCTCGCCGCCGCGATCGCCGGCAAGTCCCTCGGTGCCGATGACTTCCATGCCTACCCGACGATCCACCTCGGCCTCGGCCTGCCGACGATCATCCTCTCCGTGCTGCTGGTCCTCAGCGGCCTCGCTCCGCTGCGCCGCAAGCCCAAGCGCCGCGCCGCCGCAGAGGCCGCCAGCCGGCCGACGGGCCTGAAGCGTCCATATGGCGGACGTTCGAGGCCCGTCGAATCCGTTGCGCGCTCCTCTCCGCCCCGTGGTCCCGGAGCTGCGCCCGCTCCCCTCGTCCCAGGGGCGATCCCTGGCCTGGGAGCGACGCGTGCCTGAGCTGGCAATCCGCCGCGGCGCCGCCCCGGCCCTCGCGGTCGAGGACCTGACCTACACCTACCCGCGGGCCCCGCGTCCCGCCCTGAGCGATGTCTCCCTCGCGATCGCCCCCGGTGAGTTCGTCCTCCTCGCCGGCCGCTCCGCCTCCGGCAAGTCGACCCTGCTCAAAGCCGCCTGCGGCCTGGTCCCGCACTTCCACGGCGGCGAGATCGATGGCACCGTCACCGTCGCCGACCTCGACGCGATCGCCTCCGGCCCCGGCGAGCTTGCCGCCGCCGTCGGCTACGTCGCCCAGGACCCCGAGACCCAGATCGTCTCGACCACCGTCGCCGCCGAGATCGAGCTTCCCCTGGAGATGCGCGGCGACACCCCGTCCTCCCGCGCCCGAGCGGTCGAGGAGGTCGCCCTCGCCCTCGCCATCCCCCACCTGCTCGGCCGCACGGTGGACACCCTCTCCGGCGGAGAGCTTCAACGAGTGGCTCTCGCGGCGGCACTCGTGACCCGACCCAGCTTGGTGCTCCTCGACGAGCCCACCTCACAGCTGGACCCCGTGGCCGGCGACGAGCTGATCTGGCTGTTGAGAAGGCTCAACGAGGAGTGGGGCGTGGCCGTCCTCCTGGCCGAACATCGTCTGGAGAGATGCCTGGCAGCCGCGGATCGGGTCGTGGCGATGGATTCGGGCACGATCACCTTTGACGGCACCCCCTCGGGCTTTCTTGCCTGGTCTCACGCTTCCGACCCGGCCCTGGCCACTCCCTCCGCCCGCCTCTTCTCCCTCGCCGGAATCGACCCCCTTCCGGTGGGCGTCCGCGCCGCCCGCGCCACTCTTGAAGCGAGCGAGAATCTCGGACGGCCCCCAACGCCCCACCGGAGCAAGTTGAGTGAGGAGGGGGTCACGCCCCCGGCGCCCGCCGCCCTCACCGCCAAGACCCTCTGGGTCGAGCTGACCGCCGACGACGAGCCCAAGGATGTGCTGCGCGGCGTCGATCTAGCTGTGAATCGGGGTGAACGCGTCGCGCTGATGGGGCGCAACGGCGCCGGTAAGAGCACGCTGTTGAAGACCGCCGCGGGTCTGGTCGATCCGGTCCGGGGAACGATCGAGATGCCGGGCGGAATCGCACTGCTGACTCAGAATCCCAGCGACTATCTGGTGCGGGAGCGGGTCGGGGACGAACTTCCCGGCGAGGCCGGAGCAGCTGCGCTTCGAGCCGTTGGCCTGGGCCATGCTGTCGACGCCGATCCGCGCGATCTATCCGGCGGCGAGCGGCAGCGGCTGGCCCTGGCGATCGCGCTCGCCGGGCAGATGGAGGGCGGGCAACTCCCAGGGCTGGTGGCTCTCGACGAGCCGACCCGGGGCATGGACCGGACCCGCAAAGACGACCTCGTAGGCCTGATCGCCGACCTCGCCGCCCGCGGTGCCGGCGTCGTCGTCGCCACCCACGACGTCGAGTTCGCGTCCGTCTTCGCCGAGCGCGTCGTCCTGCTCGGCGACGGCATCGTGATCGCCGACGGCCCGGCCGCCGAGGTGCTCTCCGGGGGCTGGTACTTCGCCACCGAGGTCGCCCGCGTCCTCGACCTGCCCGGCGTCGTCACCCCCGAGCAGGGCGCCGCGGCGCTGCGGGGAGAGGGGGGAGGGGACGGATGAGCTGGGAGCTGACCAGCTTCCTGATCCTCGGCGCCGTACTGCTCGCCGGCTTCGCCTGGTATGAGCGCTCGCGACCGCCCTCGCAGGTGGTCGCCCTGGTCGCCGCCCTCGCCGCGCTGGCGATTGCCGGGCGGGTCGCCTTCGCCGCCTTCCCCAACGTCAAGCCGACGACCGACATCGTCATCTTCGCCGGCTACGCGCTCGGCCCGGCCCCGGGCTTCGCGGTCGGCGCCCTCACCGCCCTCGTCTCCAACTTTTGGTTCGGCCAGGGCCCCTGGACGCCGTGGCAGATGGCCGGCTGGGGCCTCTGCGGCATCCTCGGGGCGGCGCTGGCGCTCGGCACCCGCAACGTCGGCCGGCTCACCCTCGCCGCCGTCTGCGGCCTGGCCGGCATCGCCTACGGGGCTCTGCTGAACTTCTCGCTGATGGCGACCTACGGAGGCGACCTGTCGCTGCGCCACTTCGCGCTGCTGGAGGCACGCGCGGTCCCGTTCGACGCCGCCCACGCGATCGGCAACGTCGTCTTCGCGCTGCTCGCCGGCCCGGCGATGGTGCGAATGCTGATCCGCTTCCGCGAGCGCTTCCAGTGGGGCCGGGGAGGGAGCGCCGCCCCACCCACCGCCAAGGGCCCCGGCGCCCTGACGCCGGGCTTGCGGACCGGCGGCGTCGCGGCGCTGCTGCTCGTCGTCCTCGTCTTCGGCCCGCCGGCGCTCGCGCGCGCCGGCAGCTCCGAGGTCGCCCGCGGCGCCGGCTGGCTCCGCTCCGTGCAGAACGCCGACGGCGGCTTCGGCTCCTCGCCCGGCGAGGACTCCGGCGCCGCGATGACCGGCTGGGCGATGCTCGGATTCGAGGCCGCGGGCATCAACCCGCTCGACGTCTCCGATGGCGGCCGCACCCCGGTCGACTTCCTGCGCGGGACCGTCAAGGAACTGAAGAGCCCCGGCGACCTCGCCCGCACGATCCTCGCGCTCGAGGGGGCCGGCGTCGACCCGCGCCAGTTCGCCGGCGCCAACCTCGTCTCCGAGCTGCTCGACAAGCGCCGCGACAACGGCTCCTTCGAAGGCTGGCCAGGCTCGACCGCCTACGGCGTCATCGCCCTGCGCACCGCCGGCGCCACCGGTGGCCTCGCGAAGTCGCTCTCCTGGCTGCAGAAGGTCCAGAACGACGATGGTGGCTGGGGCGATGAACCGGGCACCCCCAGCACCGCCGATGGAACCGGCGCCGTGATGCAGGCGCTCTCGCCGGAATCGAAGGCCGCCCACCGCGGCCTCTCCTACCTGCGCGGCGCCCAGCGCCCCGGCGGCGGCTTCGCGCTCGGCGGCAACTACGCGGTCAACACCCAGTCGACCGCCTGGGCGATCCAGGGCATCCTCGCCGGCGGCGGCGAGCCGAGCTCCTTCCGCCGCGGTGGCTCCAGCGCCCCCGACTACCTCTCCGCCGAGCAGCAGAGCGACGGCCACTACCGCTACTCCCAGGCCAAGAACCAGACCCCGATCTGGGTCACCGCCCAGGTCCTCGTAGCCGCCGCCGGCGACTACCTCCCAATCTCACCACCCCCCCGCGAACCCCAGCCAGCTCAATCCCAAGCCAAGACCGGCGGCGTAGTCCCCAGCGCTAGGAACCCGACCGGCTCAGCGCCTTCGACTTCCGCCGGAGCTTCGCCGAGCGTGTCCGGAGCTGCGTCCGCCTCTCCGGGCGGCTCCGGGAACGGGGGTGGGGGACCCCTCCCGAATGTTTTGCGACCCACGGGCCAGCCAACGCCGGGAGCGCCAGCCGGAGCGGCTCCACCCGCGGGGCGAGAGAGGGAGGGGTCCCCGGCCCCCGTTTCTGAACCCGTCGCGTCGGAGCCATCCACCGCAGACTCCTCGAGCAGCAGCACCGCCGGCGCAATCGTCCTCGGCCTGCTCGCCGGCTGCCTCCTCTTCGCCGCCGCCCTCGGCGCCCGCCACCTCTGGATGCGCCAGCGCTACGGCCTCTAGGAGGGACCGGCCGGCGAGCGGCCGATACCCTCGACCGATGGACGTCGAGACGGCGATACGCACCCGCCGCACCCACAAGGCCTTCACGCCGGAGCCACTCTCGCGCGAGCAGCTCGAGGAGTTGCTGGACCTCGCCCAGTGGGCACCCAACCACCATCTCACGGTGCCCTGGCGCTTCCGCGTCGTCGGCCCCGGCGCGCTGGCCCGGCTGAAGGACGCCGCCGGGCCCGAGGGCGCCGCCAAGCTCAACCGCTGCCCGACCCTGGTCGTCGTCTCCTCGCTGCTCAGCGACGACCCCGACCAGACCGAGGAGGACCTGCACGCCACCGCCGTCGCCTCCTACATCGTCCTGCTCGCCGCCCATGCCCGCGGCCTCGCCGGCTACTGGCGCACCCCCGGCCTGCTGCGCGGCGAGACGGGGAGAGCCGCGGTCGGCCTGCCCGCCTCCGAGCGCTTCGTCGGCCTGCTCCACCTCGGCCACCCGCGCCAGGAGCGCCCGGCGCCGCCGCGCCCCGGCGCAACCGCCACGACCGTCTTCCTCGACTAGGTGACCCTCCGATGCTGACCCGCGCCGCCGCCATCGAGGAGATCGCCGGCAGGCACTTCGAGGTCGTCGTCATCGGCGGCGGCATCACCGGCGCCGGCGTCGCCCTCGACGCCGCCTCGCGCGGCTACTCGGTGGCGCTGCTGGAGCGCGGCGACTACGCGGTCGGCACCTCCAGCCGCTCCTCGAAGATGGTCCACGGCGGCCTTCGCTACCTGCAGAACTTCGACCTCGGCCTGGTCCGCGAGGCGCTGCTGGAGCGCCAGCTGATGGTCCAGCTCGCCCCCCACCTGGTCTACCCGACCCCGTTCCTGGTCGCCGCCCTCGGCGAGGAGCGCCGCGACCGCAAACTCGGGCTCGGGCTGAACATGTACGACGTGATGGCGACGACGCGGGTCGGCCGCAGCCGCCGCGAGCTGCGCGCCTCCAGGCAGGAGGACGAGGACTTCTACTGGTCGCCGGACCGCCACCGCACGATCGACCGCGACGAAGTGCTGGAGCTGGTCCCGGCCCTGGCCGCGCGCGAACCAAAGGACGCCTACCTCTTCTACGACTGCCAGACCGACGATGTCCGCCTGGTCCTGACCGTGCTCGGCGAGGCCGAGCGCTTCGGCGCGGTGACGCTGAACGGCGCCGAGGTGACCGAGGTCCTCTCCACCGGCGGCCGCGCCACCGGCGTCGCCGCCGTCGAGGCCGAGTCCGGCGAGCGCTTCGAGGTCGGCGCCGACCATGTCGTCAACGCGACCGGCGTCTGGGCCGACACGATCCGCCCCGAGGTGGTCGAGGAGGAGGACGTGCCGCGGATCGCGCCCAGCCGCGGCACCCACCTGATCCTCGACCAGGCCGACCTGCCGATGGGCCAGGCCGCCTGCATCGTCCCGGCCGGCGAAGGCCGGATGATCTTCTCGCTGCCCTGGTACGGCCGCACCCTGATCGGCACCACCGACAGCGACCACGACGGCGACACCGTCCACCCGAAGCCGGCCAGCGAGGACGTCGGCTACCTGCTGGAAGCCGTCAACGAGTTCTTCGGCACCTCGCTCTCGCAGTCGGACCTGGTCGGCGCCTACGCCGGCGTCCGCCCGCTGATCTCCAGCGGCGACCCGCGCAAGTCGGTCGACATCTCCCGCAAGGCGGAGCTGTACGAGACCTCCTCGGGGATGCTGACGATCACCGGCGGCAAGCTGACCACCTGGCGGCGGATGGCAAAGCAGACCGTCGACCGCCTGGTCGAGCGCGAGGGCCGCGACGCCCCCTGCCACACCGCCGAGCTGCCGCTGGGGATGGCGATGGCCGTGGAGGACATGGATGCGCCCGACGGAGTGGGGGAGGAGGCGCTGGCCCAGCTCGCCTTCCGCTACGGCCACGCCTCCCGCACTGTGCTTGAGCTCGCCGGCAAGGATCCGAAGCTGGCCAGGCCGATCGTCCCCGGCCGCCCCGACCTGTTGGCCGAGGTGGCGATCGCCGCCCGCCGCGAGCAGGCCCGCGGCGTCGCCGACGTGCTCCTGCGCCGCACCCGGCTGGGGATCCTGGCGGCGCCGCAGCTGCGCACCGCCGCCTCCGTGCGCCCGGTCGCCGACGTGCTCGGCGCCGAGCTGGGCTGGTCGCGGCGGCGGGTCAAGCAGGAGGCCGAGGCCTGGCCGCGGGCGGCCGCCGAGGAGGGCATCGACCCTGCCTCCGCCGGTTGAATAACCTGCCGCTTCGATGAACAAGGCCGAGCTGGATTCCAAGTCCCTTTCCGAGCTGCACAAACTCGCCGCCGACGCCGGCGTCGAGCGCTACCGGATGCTGTCGCGTGGCGAGCTGGTCGAGAAGCTCGCCGGCGGCGGTTCTTCGAGCCAGGGCTCCTCCCAGCGGAGTCAGGGTTCGCGAAGCCCTCAGGGACAGGGCTCTTCGCAGCGGGCGCCGCGCTCAGGATCCTCGGAGGGTGGCGACCGCCCGCCGCGCCGCCGGCGCAGCCGCGGCGGTGCCGGCCGCAAACCGGCCTCCGAGCGTGAGGGATCGGGACGCGAGGGGTCCGGACGCGAGCCACGTCGCGAGGCGAGGCCCAAACGCGAGCCTGCCTCCGCGCCCGAGCCGGCCCCGGCTCCCGAGCCCGCCGCCACGCCTGCCGATTCCGCCGCCCGCCCCCGCAAGCGCCGCCGCCGGCGCTTCGGTCGCCGTGGCAAGCAGGGCGTCACCCTCCAGGACCTGCTGCTGCCGCCGGCCGCCGGCCGCCAGGCGATCCTCGCCGCCGAGACCCGCGAGGCCTGCACGAGCCTCCTGCGCGGCATCGCCGTCGACCTCACCGGTGAGGTCGACGGCCCCGACCCGGTCGTGCTGCTGATCGACCCGAGCCCCGAGGAGCTCGCCGACTGGCGCCGCGACGCCCCCCGGGCCGAGATCGTCGCCGCCGGCCAGCCCCGCCACGCCAGCGACGCCCTCGCCCAAGCCGTCGCCCGTGCCTCCGGCGGCGACGACGTCATCCTTCTGGTCGACTCCCTGACCCGCCTCGGCGAGGCCCACGACGACGCCGACGCCGCCAAGGAGTTCTTCGACGCCGGCCGCACCCAAGCCGCCACTGGCGCCGGCTCCCTCACCGTCGTCGCAGCCCTAGAGCGGCCGGCTTCTGGCTAATACCTCGCCCAGCAGTCGGGGCTGGTTATCGCCGGTAAGCGATACGGCGCCAGCTCGGCTCTTTGGAGAGCTCGATCAGGTCTGAGCTGCGATCCGGCTGTACGTAGCCGAAAGTTTGAGTTCTCTCGTCGAAGACGACGTCGAGCTCGCCCTCCTTGACCCGCTGGTCCAACCAGGCGCCGCGGAAGACGAGGCGGCGGATCCAGTGGACGAGGCTGCGGTTGGCCGGACCGACCAGGTCCTCCCAGTTCTCGTTGATGTGCTCGCCGAGGCGGGAGCTGGGCTCGGCGATCTCGCCGCTGACGGCGAGGTCGAGGAGATCATCCAGCTCCTCCTGGCTGAGGCCCTGGTGGACGAAGCCGAGCTTTACCGCGGCCTGCTCGACCCGCTGCCCGAAGTCACCCTCGTTGAAGGCGAAGCGAAGCTCTCCGTACTCGAGCACGTAGTCGGAGCCAGACTCGTAGTTCCCTCGGCGGGTCGTTTTCTTATCCATGAGTTGAAGCCCGTCTGCCCTCGCAAGCCCTGCGGGAACAGGTCCATGATCTTGCCGATCATCGTAGTCCGGTGCCTGCCCGGGGCGGTCACTGAACGGCCGTTTGCACTCAGGAGCCGGAGGGCGAGCTCGCGACGGGGGGAGAGATGGCCGCCGCGCCGACTTGGAAAGGGATGCTTTCCCGGCGCCTGAGCGGACTCCCCCGGCGACGCGTCTGTGGCCGCCTCGTCCCGGTCGCCGGCGGCTTTCGGGCTCGCCTGCTGGGTCTCGGCCGGCTGCCGCGGGAGCAGGCCGGCAGCGGCCTGTTGATCCCCCGCTGCGCCAGCGTCCACACCTTCGGCATGCGCTTCGCGCTGGACCTCGTCTTCCTCGATCGCCACGGCCGGCCGCTCTCGATCCGCCGTGGGGTGCCGCCGCGCCGCTTCGCCTGGCAGCGCGGCGCGGCGGCGGTCCTGGAGATTCCTTCATGGCAGGGGGGAGAGTTCGTCGCCCCCAGGACTTAGGTGGGGGATGTTGCCCCAGAGACAGGAGATCGCCAGCGTCGTCGTCTGTGAGGACGACGCGGTGACCCTGGATCTGCTCTGCGACCACCTGGTCGCCGACCGCTTCGGGGTCCTGCCGGCGCCGAGCGCTTCCGACGCGCTCCGCCTCTGCCGCTACAACCAGCCCGACCTGATGCTGCTCGATCTTTCGCTGCCCGATGCCTCCGGCCTCGACGTCCTGCGCGAGATCCGCGAGGCCGACGGGGTCGAGTCGCGCTTCGACCCGCGCCTGCCGGTGATCGTCCTGACCGGCCGCGGTGCCCAGATCGACCGCGTCCGCGGCCTCAACGCCGGCGCCGACGACTACCTGACGAAGCCCTTCAACTTCGAGGAGCTGCGAGCCCGGATCGGCGCCGTGTTGCGCCGCCGCACGACCCGCCGCGACGGGCCCTGCCGGGTCGGCGACCTGATAATCGACCCGATCCGCCGCAAGGTCATGGTCGGCGAGCAGGAAATACCGCTGGCCAAGAAGGAGTTCACGCTCCTCCGCGTCCTCGCCGGCGACCCGACCCGCGTCTTCTCGAAGGAAGAACTGCTGAACGAGGTCTGGGGCTACCGCAGCCCCGGCCGGACTCGCACGCTGGATTCGCATGCGAGCCGGCTGAGGCGCAAACTCGACCCCGAGTACAGCCGCTACATCGTCAACTGCTGGGGGATCGGGTACCGCCTTATCGACGGCTGAGGTCTACTTGGAGGCGTCCTCGGCGGGCGACTCGAAGTGGAGGATCCCCAGCTTGGTCGCGATCGGGTCCGCCTTGTCTTCGGCCAGACGGGTGGCCGACTCCTCCTGGATCTCGATCGCCCGGTTGAGGGTGTCCGAGAGCAGCTCGGTCAGCTCGGTCCAGCCCTTCTCGTCGATGACGAGCGGGGTGCGGCTGACGTGGGAGTCGGTGCGGGCGTCGATGCTGCCGGCGATCAGCGCCTCGCTGGCGTCGTGGCCGATCATCTCGAGGACCGAGCCGGAGATGCCCTTGCGGGCCGAGGCCGGGATCTTCTCCCAGTCGCTGGCGCTGAAGAAGGCACGCTCGGTAGCGCGGTAGAAGTGCTCCACGGCACCGCGACGCGGCTCGGTTTTGACCAGTTCTACGCAGTCGTACTCGAGCAGGGTCTTGACGTGGTAGCTGACGTTGCCGAGCGGCTCGCCGAGTTCCTGTGAGAGCTGGTTGGGGCTGGAGATTCCCTTGTGGAGCGAGGTGAGAATCCGTACGCGCAGTGGATGGGCGAGGGCCTTAGCCAACTGCTGGGTTATGCCCTCTGGAGACGTACGAGTCTGTGTCAAGGGATGAATCCTCCGATCGATATGGGGGCCGAGACGACGGAGCTCGGGGTGAAAACCACCTCGGCTCCTCGTTCAAGTATTCCAAAACGCTCCGTCGTTTCCACGGTCGAGGGCCTTTTCCAATCCGAAAAAGCCAGAACGCTGTATGAAGTTTTACGCGGATCGCTGCGACCGTAGAAACCAGATCTAGCGGTCAAGTGGTCTAATCCATGCGCACCCGCCGCCCCGAGGTGTCTGGCCGAGACCGCCTTGGGGTGGTGGGTTGCTTTTTGTCGCCCTCCCCTCCGGGGGGGAGAGAACGCTGCGCCTCCGCCCTTAGCGGGCCATGGATGCTTGGATCGCAGGGACGCTTACGGTGAAGCTGGTGCTGGCGCAGATCGTGGCCGGCTGGCCGCTCGCGGCGTCGCTGGCGGTCGCGGTGGGGGTCCAGGGGCTCTGGGCCGGTCGCCGGCGCACCGCCCTGAACGAGGCGGTGCACGAGCTGCGCCGCCCGCTGCAGGCGCTGGTCCTGGCGGTGCCTGGCGCGGGCCGGGTCGAGCCCGCCGGCATCGAGCGGTCGGTGCAGATGGCAGCCGTGGCGCTGGAACGCCTCGACCGGGAGATCAACGGCGAGGCGTTGGCGGCGGCCAATGCCCCGGTCCTCGTCCACCCGTTGCTCGAGTCGGCGGTGGGGCGCTGGAAGGCGCGGGCTGCGCTCGCCGGTGGCTCGCTCGACCTTGAGTGGCCAGGTGGAGAGATCGTGGTGGATGGCGACCGCTGTGCGATCGCCCAGGCGCTCGACAACCTGATCGTCAACGCGATCGAGCACGGCGGCGCGGCGATCGTGGTCGCGGCGCGCCTCGGTGAAGGGAAACTGCGCGTGTGCGTCGCCGACTCCGGCCGGGGCGCCCGTCCCGGGTCACGGCGCGAGAGCCCGCCGGCCGAGCTGATCACCCGGCTCTCCGGGCGCCGTCGCCACGGTCACGGTCTGCGGGTGGTCCGCCGTACCGCGGCCGCCCACGGCGGCGGCTTCCGGCTGCGCTGCTCGGAGCGCGGCACCGAGGCTGTGCTCGAGCTGCCGGCACTGGCCGGTGCGCAGGAGCAAGCCGCGTGAGCAGGCGGGGCCGCGCACTCGCCTTCGTCCTCGCCGCCCTGCTCGCCGCCGCGGCCGCGGCGGCGATCGCCGATGGCTACGGCGCCAGCGTCGCCCGCGGCTACGGCGAGCTGCGGCCGGTGGTCGTCGCCGCCGACGACCTCGAGGCGGGCGAGGCGATCGACCCTCGCCGGGCGGCGGCGGATCTGGAGCTGCGGCGGATCCCGGCCCGCTTCGTGCCGCCCGAGGCGCTGGTTGACGTCGCCGAAGCGGTGGGCCTGGTCCCCGACACGGCGGTGCCGGCCGGCTCCTACCTGGTCGCCTCGCAGCTGCGCCCGCCTCACGAAGACGGCAGCCGGGTGCCCGGCCTCGGGCAGGGCCGCAGCCCGGTCGTGATCTCGGTCGGTGGCGCCGAAGCGCTGCTCGTCGCCGGTGCCCAGCCCGCGCCGGCGCGGGTGGATGTGGTCGTGACCACGGAACCGGCGGGCGCGGGCGCCGGTCGCACCTACGTGGCCGCCGCCGCGGTGCCGCTGCTGGGGCTCGCGCCCGCGGCCGAGGGGACGGAACCGGGCGGCACCACGGCGGCGACCCTGGGGCTGACCCGGCCGCAGGCGCTGCGCCTGATCGCCGCCGAGAGCTTTGCTCGCCAGGTGACGATCCTCCCCAGGGGCTGACGGTGGGTGCCCGGGAGCGAAACGTCGCCGAGCTGGCCAGCTCGCTGCGGGCCAGGCTGGTCGAGCGCCGCCGCGCCGAGGCGGCCGCCGGACGGGAGGGCGGCGGCGACCTGCGCGACGCTGTGCGTGAGCTGGTCGGCGAGGAGGCGGTGCTGCTCACCGAGCCAGACCGCGAGGAGATCGCGGCGCGGATCGTCCGCGACAGCGTCGGGCTCGGCCCGCTCGAGGGGCTGCTCGCCGACCCCGCGGTCGAGGAGGTGATGGTCAACGGTCCCGGCCGGGTCTTCGTCGAGCGCGGTGGCCGGATCGAGCCCACCGACGTCGCCTTCGCCGACGAGGAGGAGCTGCGCAACGCGATCGAGCGGATCCTGGCGCCGCTGGGCAGGCGCGTCGACGAGCTCAGCCCGATGGTCGACGCCCGCCTCGCCGACGGCTCCCGCGTCAACGTCGTGATCCCGCCGCTGGCGATCGACGGGCCGGCGGTCTCGATCCGCCGCTTCGGCGCCCGCCGCCCCGGCCCGGACGAGCTGGTCGCGCTGGGGACCCTGACCGCGAAGCAGCGGCAGCTGCTGGAGGCGGCGGTCGGCGGCCGCCGCAGCGTCCTCGTCAGCGGCGGCACCGGCTCCGGCAAGACCACCCTGCTCAACGCCCTCTCCAGCTTCATCGGCGAGGAGGAGCGGGTGGTGACGATCGAGGACGCGGCCGAGCTGCGCCTGCAGCAGCCCCACGTGGTGCGCCTGGAGAGCAGGCCGGCCGGCGTCGAGGGCAGGGGAGAGGTCTCGATCCGCGACCTGCTCCGCAACTCGCTGCGGATGCGGCCGGACCGGATCGTGATCGGCGAGGTCCGGGGGCCGGAGGCGCTCGACCTCCTCACCGCGCTCAACACCGGTCACGACGGCGCGCTCTCGACCGTCCACGCCAACTCGCCCGCCGACGCGCTGAGCCGGCTGGAGACGCTGGCGCTGATGGCCGGAGTCGGACTGCCGCACGCGGCGGTGGCCGAACAGGTGCAGCGCGGCGTCGACCTGGTCGTCCACCTCGAGCGGCGGGCCGACGGCGCCCGCCTGGTCACCGAGATCGCCGAGGTCGTGCGGGCGGCGGGCACGACCGCGGTCCGCAGCGTCGACGGCCTCGACGGCGAGCGGTGAGCGGCGCCTCCAGCCTGCTGCCGGGGTTGGCCGGAGCCGCCGCCGGCGGGTTGCTGGCGCTGGCGGCCAGGGAGGCGCTGCTGGCCAGCCCGGCGGCGGCGCGCTGGCTGCGGCTGGCACTGGAGCCACTGCGCCGGGCGGGACGGGAGGGCTACGCGCCCTCGACCCTCGAGCGCCGCCGGCTCGCGGCGCTTGGCGCCGGGGCCGCGGTGCTCGCCGGCTGGATGCTGGCCGGCCTGACCCTGGCGCTGCCGCTCTCGGTCGCCGGCCCGGCTCTCGCCGGCTGGGCGATCTCCAACCGCCGGCGGCGCTACCGGACCGCGGTCGAGCGCTCGCTGCCCGAAGTCGCGACCGCGATCGCCGACTCGCTCACCGCCGGCCGCTCGCTGCGCGCCTCGCTGCCGGCCGCCGCCGCCTCGCTCGACGGCCCGCCGGCGGCGGAGCTGGCCCGGCTCGGCGCCGAGCTCGACCTGGGAGCACCGACGGCCGAGGCGATCGAAGCCTGGCGCCGGCGCATGCACTCCGAGCGGGTCGACGCCTTCGCCGGGGCACTGCTCAGCCAGCGGCTGGCCGGTGGCGATCTGGCCGGGCTGCTGAGGCGCTTCGCCGCCGGGGCCGCCGAGCGCGACCGGGTCGCGGAAGACGCCAAGTCGGCCACCGCGCAGGCGCGCTTCACCGGGCTGCTGGTGGTGGCGATGCCGAGCGGTGGCGCCATCTTCGCCGAGCTGATCCAGCCGGGGTTCATCGGCAGGCTGCTCGGCTCACCGGCCGCGGCGGTGCTGCTGACCCTGGCCGCCGCCCTGCAGCTGGTCGGCTTCGTCGCGATCAAACGGCTTTCGCGGGTGGTCGAGTGAGCGGCGCCGGTGTGCTGGCGGGCCTGGCGGTGCTGCTCGGCTTCGGCGCCGTCCGCGAGCTGCTCGCGGGGCGCGCCGGGGCCGCCGGGATCTCGCTGCCGTTCGGGCTCGGCGGTCGTGGTGCCGGGGCGGCGCTGCGACTTGGGCTGCCGGAGCGCCTTCGCCGCTCCGGCCTGGAGGCGCGCTTCCCACTGCCGGCCGTGCTCGTCGCCAAGCTCGCCGGGATGGCCTGCGGTGGCCTCGCCGCACTGGCCGCGGCTCCGGCGGCGCCGGGGAAAACCTCGCTGCTGGTCGCGATCGCGATGCCGGCGGCTGGCTTCGTCGTTCCCGACGCCCTGCTCGAGCGCGAGGCGCGGCGGCGTCAGCGGCGCCTGGTCTCGGCCCTGCCGGATGCGCTCGACCTGCTCGCGGTCAGCGCCGGCTCCGGCCGCGGGCCGGCGGCCGGGCTCGAGCAACTGGCCCGGGCCGGCGAGGGACCGCTGGCCGAGGAGCTGCGGCTGACCGTCGCCGAGCTGTCCTGCGGGATGCCGCTCGGTGCCGCGCTGCGGTCGCTGCGCGCCCGCGTCCCCGGCAGCGAGCTGGCGACCCTGGTCGCCGCGATCGAACGCTCGCGGCGCTTCGGCTCGCCGCTGGCCGAGCAGCTGCGCCGCCAGGCCAGCGCCCTGCGCCGCGACGGTCGCCGCGCCGTCGAGGAGCGTGCCGCCCGCGCGGCGCCGAAGATCCAGCTCGTCGTCGCCCTCGTCCTCGTGCCCTCGGTCCTGCTGATGATCGCCGCGGCGCTGATCGCCAACGCCGGCACCCTGCTCGGCGGCTTCTAGCGCGCCGGCGCTACCCGGTCGACTCGTCGTGCAGGCGTTTCGCCACGGCGGCGGTGGCGGCGCAGATCTCGTCCAGCTCCTCGGCCTTCTCCTTGTGGCCGCTGACATAGCAGCAGAGGCTGCCGTCGACGAGCTCGAAGGCGAACTTCTTCGGCGCCGACTCGGCCAGCCAGACGATGAAGGTGGGGGAGAAGAGGCGGCGCAGCCAGACCGCGTCCTGGCCTTTGCCGGCGAAGATCTCGTACTTCTCGTCGAGCACCTCGCTCTCCAGCCTGACCCGCTCCTTGGAGCGGCGGAAGACGTCCTCGAACTTCTCCAGCGAGCGCAGGCCGAACTTGCGCTGGCAGTAGAGCTCGGGGACGTGGGCGACGCTCTCGGGCAGCGGCACCAGGCCGACCGTGTAGCGGTAGTAGTTGGTCTCGCTGTTGCCCTCGCTGTCGGTCGTCTCGTCCTCGTACGTATATAGAGCGAGGATGCCTTCGATCCCCTCGGCGAGGACGCCGGAGAGGGTGCGCTCGGCGTAGCGGGCATCGCCCTTGCGCAGCAGCGGCGTCGTCGCCGGCAGCGGCGAGCGGCCGCCGAGTTCGAGCCCGTGCTGCTTGGCGTAGGACTGGAAGAAGGCCTCCTCAGCCCGAGAGTCGGCGATCGCGAAGACGACGACGACGCCGGCCAGGAGGGCGGCGACGAAGCCGGCGCCGCCGACGGCCGGCCCGATCGCTCCGCCCAGGGCGCCACCGACGATCAGCGCGAAGACCCCGATCAGGATCGGCGTCAGCGGCTTGCGCATCAGCCGCTTGAAGTGGAAGCCGCGCAGGTCGTCGGCGTCGTCCGGCGCGGTCGTGGGCGCGGGGGCCGGATCGGTTTCGTCGGGGCTCACGCGCTGAACCTACCTGGCGACGGCGGATGCAAAGGGGGTTGCAGAGGAGGGTCGTGTTGCAAAGTGGGGGAGTGTGGGTTATTGTGGCGCTCGAGTTGAAGCCCAGGACCGGGGTGGTGAGGTTCCTCCCACCTCATCACTCCGGTCCCAACTCTTTCCGGCCCGCCCTCCCGCTCAGAAAGGACACGCCGAGGTGGCATTTCGGGGTCTCTACGAGCACAGCCTGGATTCGAAGGATCGGCTCACGGTGCCGTCGCGGTTTCGCGCCTCGCTCTCCGATGGTGTGGTTCTGTCCAAGGGCTTCGACCCCTGCGTCTGGGTCCACACCACCGACGAGTTCGAGCAGCTCTCCGATCGCTTCCTCTCGCCGCACAGCCCCTTCGGGCGCGACGCCCGGCAGCTGCGCCGCCGCTTTCACGGCGGCTCCTTCGACGAGAAGCTCGATTCGGCTGGGCGCATCCGGGTTCCCAAACCGCTGATCGAGCACGCCGGGCTCGACGGCAACTGCGTCGTGATCGGGGCGGGGGAGTACCTGGAGATCTGGGACGCCGATGCCTGGGCCAAGCAGGAGCAGGAGCTCGACGCCGCCGCCCCCGAGATCGCCGAGGGGCTGGCCGCCGCCGGCACCGCCTGACCATGAGACTCCATGCCGAACGAATCCCGACCTCCTACAGCCGCCAGCCCGGACCAGGCAGCATTACGCCGATGACCCACCTTCCCGTCCTCGCCCCGGAGCTGACCTCGCTGCTCGCTCCCGAGCCGGGGCAGACGGCCGTCGACTGCACCTTCGGCGCCGGTGGCCACGCGCGGCTGATCGCCGAGCAGCTGGGGCCGGAGGGAACGCTGATCGGCATCGACCGCGACCCCGCCGCCGCGGCCCGGTTCGCCAAGTTCGCGGCCGCGGCTCCCTGCCGGACCCTCTTCGTCGGCTCCGACTTCGCGGAAGGGCTTCGTGCCCTGCGCGGCGAAGGCATACGCCCAGAGATGATCTATATGGACCTCGGAATGTCCTCGATGCAGATCGACGCCTGGGAGCGTGGCTTTTCCTACGCCTATGACGCGCCGCTCGACATGAGGATGGACACGCGCCAGGAGTTCGACGCCGCCGACCTCGTCAACGAGTGGCCGGAGGCGCGGATCTCCCAGGTGCTGCGCCGCTTCGGCGAGGAGCGCTACGCCGGCGGCATCGCCCGCGAGATCGTCCGCCGCCGCCCGCTCAGCACGACTTCGGAGCTGGTCGCGGCGATCAAGGCCGGGATGCCCGCGGCCGCCCGCTTCGGTGCCGGCCACCCGGCCAAGCGCAGCTTCCAGGCGATCCGGATCGCCGTCAACGGCGAGCTCGAGGCGCTCGAGCAGGCGCTGCCGCTGGCCTGGGAGTCGCTCGCCGTCGGCGGGCGCTTCGGCGCGATCGCCTTCCACTCGCTCGAGGACCGGCCCGTGAAGCAGTTCCTCGCCGCCAGGGCGCAGGGATGCATCTGCCCGCCCGAGCTGCCGATCTGCGTCTGCGACCACGAGCCCGAGGCCGAGCTGCTGAGCCGCCGCGCCGTCTCGCCGGGGCCGGCCGAGGTCGAGGCCAACCCGCGCTCGCGCTCCGCCCACCTGCGCGTCGCCCTCAAGATCGCCGAAGGAACGGCGCCGGGGGAGACCGCCTGATGGCCGTCGCCGCCCCCGCACGCAAGGCCGCCCCGGCCCCGCCGCCGTCGCGGACCGCGCCGCCGCCGCGCAGGAAAGCCGCCCCGGCGCGCCCCGCTCCGCAGAAAAAGACGACGCCCGCCCGCCGCCCGCGCTCGCGACCGACCCCGAAGGGCGCTGTCGCCAGCCCGGCACCGGCGCGCCGGGCGCCCGCCCGCGCTCCGCGCCGCACCAAGACGAAGACGAAGCGAGCCGTCGGCGGTCAGCTGATCCCGCTTGCCGGGCGCACCGCGGTCGCGGTCGGGCAGTTGCCCGACTCCGGCCTGGTCGTGCGGATGACCCGCGGCCGTGCCTGGATCGGCGTCCTCGGCGTGCTCCTGGTCGGGATCGTCGCCCTCAACGTCGTCACCCTCAGCTTCGCCGCCTCCTCGGGCAAGATCGACGAGCAGCTGACCGCGCTCGAACAGGACAACTCGGTGACGAGCGGTCGCGCCTCCCGGCTCGACGGCATCGGCCATGTCCGCGCCACCGCGGCCCCGCTCGGGCTGGCGATGCCCTCCAGCGCCGACATCCACTTCACCCAGGCCGGCCCCGACGACGTCGCCACCGCGGCGCAGCGCCTCGCTGCCGCCGGGCCGGGGTAGGGGCCGGCGCGGATGCGCTTGGTCGAACGCCGGATCGGACTGCTGTTCGCCGGCTTCCTGATCTGCTTCCTGGTCATCATCGGGCGCGCCTTCTGGCTGCAGGGGGTGCAGGGCGGCGCGCTCGCCTCCGAGGCGATCTCCCAGCAGACCGAGACCGTGACCGTGCCCGGGCTGCGCGGCAGCCTGCTCGACCGCCGCGGCAACGAGCTGGCCGCCTCCGAGGACGCGGCGACGATCTACGCGACGCCGTACCAGATCAAAAACCCGCCACGGGTGGCCGACAAGGTGGCCTCGATCCTCGAACTGAAGAAGGGCGAAGTGCTGGAAGCCCTCACGGCCAATTCGGGTTTCTCCTACGTCGCCCACAAAGTCAGCCTCGAACAGGCGGCGCGGATCGAACGGCTGAAGGTGGAAGGGCTGGGCGAGCTGCCCGACAGCCGCCGCACCTACCCGCAGGGGGAAATGGCCGGCCAGGTGATCGGCGCCGTCGGCTCCGAAAACCAGGGCCTGATCGGGCTCGAGGCGGGCGAGGAATCGACCCTGAAGGGGAGCGACGGCGAACGCCGCATCGTCCGCGACGCGCTCGGCGACCCGATCCGGCTGGAAACTGTGAAGGAAGCCAGCGACGGCGAAAACGTCCAGCTCACCCTCGACCCGCTGATCCAGCAGAAGACCGAACAGGTGCTGGCCGAAGTCGGCGAAACCTACGCGCCGAAGGGGGCGACGGCGATCGTCGTCGACCCGCGCACCTCGCAGATCATGGCGATGGCCAACTGGCCGCCGATCGACCCCAGCGACCTCTCCGGCACCCCCAGCGAAGATCTCACCAACCGGGCGACCAGCTTCAACTACGAACCGGGCTCCACCTTCAAGGCCTTCATCGTCTCGGCGGCGTTGGAAGAAAAACTGGTGACGCCGGAGACCACCTTCACGCTGCCGCCGAGCATCCAGGTCGCCGACCGCACGATCAAAGACGCCGAGCCGCGCGGGACCGAAACGATGAGCGTCGCCCAGATCCTCGCCCGTTCCTCGAACGTGGGCGCGGTGACGATCGGGCTCGAGCTGGGGGCCGAAAAATTCAGCAAGTGGACCAGCCGCTTCGGCTTCGGTCGCAAGACCGGGGTCCAGTTCCCTGGCGAGGAAAGCGGGATCGTCCCGAAGCTGGACGAATACTCGGGCTCCTCGATGGGCAACCTGCCGATCGGCCAGGGTCAGGCGGTGACGCCGATGCAGATGGTTGCCGGCTACTCGGCGATCGCCGACGGTGGCATCCTCAGGCGGCCGCAGCTGATCGAGCGGGTGGGCGAAGAAAAGGTCCAGGAGCCGAAGGGGCACCGGGTGATCAAAGCCGCCGTGGCGGCGCAGGTGCGGGAAATGCTCGAGGGGGTGCTGGCCGCGGGGGGTACCGCCTCTGAGGTGAGTGTTCCCGGGTACACGTTGGCCGGGAAGACCGGTACCGCGCAGGTGGCTGAAAACGGGAGTTACTCGGAAACGAAGTTCGTGGCTTCGTTCATCGGGTTTGCGCCGGCGCAGGACCCGAAGTTGCTTGCGGCGGTGATCGTGGATCAGCCGCAGGGGGACATCTATGGCGGGTCTGTTGCCGCTCCTGCCTTCGGCAAGATTGCCGCGTTTGCGCTGCCCTATCTCGGTGTGGCTCCGGAATAGGGCGGGAGGAGGAGGGGCACCCGACCTCCTACCTAGAATCCGGCGCCGATGAGGTTGAGTGAGCTCGTCTCAAAGATTGTGGGAGCCCGGATCGTCGGGGATCCCTCGGTTGACGTGGCGGATCTTGCGTACGACAGTCGCAAGGTCGGGCCGGGGACGCTCTTTTTCTGTGTGCCGGGGGAGAAGGTGGATGGGCACGAGTTCGGACTGAAGGCCGTCGCGGCGGGGGCGGCGGGGCTTGTCGTGGAGCGAGAGCTTGAGGTGGATGCTCCGCAGGCGGTCGTCGGCGATGCACGGGCGGCGATGGCGCCGCTGGCGGCGGCGTTTTGGGGGGATCCGACGGCGCAGCTGCGAGTTATTGGGGTTACCGGGACCAACGGGAAGACGACTACGGCGTTCCTGGTTCGGGAGATTCTCGAGGGGGCGGGGATTTCCTCTGGGTTGCTGGGGACGGTGAAGCAGGTGGTTGGTGGGGTCGAGGAGAGCGTCGAGCGGACCACTCCTGAGGCGATTGATCTGCAGGCGACCTTCAGGCGGATGCTCGATGGGGGGGATCGGGCCTGCGCGATGGAGGTGTCCTCGCACGCGATGGCTCTGCACCGGGCGGACGCGATTCATTTCGAGGTGGCGCTGTTCACCAATCTGACCCAGGACCACCTCGACTTCCATGCCGACATGGAGGACTACTTCCTTGCCAAGCGGGAGCTGTTCGAGGCGGGGCCGGGGACGGCGATCGTCAATGCCGACGATCCCTACGGGCGCCGCCTCGCCGAGGAGCTCGATTGCGTGACCTTCTCCGCCGCGGGCGCGGAGGCCGACTACTCGGCCCGTGACGTCAGCTTCGACGCGAGCGGCGCCGGATTCACCGTCGCCCTGCCCGGCGAGGGGGAGGTTGCGGTGCGGACGGCGATGCCGGGGCATTTCAACGTGGCGAATGCGTTGGGGGCCTTTGCGGTGGCGGTGGCCATGGGGGTTGAGGTGGACGTTGCGGCCGCCGGGCTGGCGCGGGCGGGGCGGGTGCCGGGGCGGTTCGAGCCGATCGACGAGGGGCAGGGGTTCGCGGTCCTGGTCGATTACGCGCACACGCCGGACTCGCTGGAGAACGTGCTGCTGGCGGCCCGGCGGCTGACCGAGGGGCGGTTGATCGCGGTCTTCGGCGCCGGTGGCGACCGCGATCGCGACAAGCGGCCGAAGATGGGCCGGGCCGGGGCGGAGCTTGCCGACCTCGCCGTGGTCACCTCCGACAACCCGCGCTCGGAGGACCCGGAGGCGATCGTCGCCGAAGTCGTGGCCGGCGCGGGCGGGGCCGCGGAGCTGGAGGTCGCGGTCGACCGGCGCGCCGCGATCGCGCTGGCGCTGGGGCGAGCGGAGCCGGGCGACACGGTGGTGATCGCCGGCAAGGGCCACGAGCAGGGACAGGAGTTCGAGGGCGGCCGCAAGGTCCCCTTCGACGACCGCGAGGTCGCGCGCGAGGAGCTGCGCAGGCTGGACGGCCCGGCGTGAGGCTGACGGCGGCGGAGATCGCGGCGGCGCTGGGTGGCGAGGTGGTCGCCGAGGGCGCGGTCGGCTCGCCGGGGCGGGCGACGATCGACTCCGGGGCCAGCGGCTCCGGCGACCTCTTCTTCGGGCTGCGTGGCGCCAACCGCGACGGCGGCGAGTTCGCCGCGGCGGCGATCGAGGCGGGCGCCTGGGGGGTCGTCGTCGGCTCTGAGCACGCGCGGGGCCTCGGTGCCGCCGGCCCCGCCGGAGCCTGGGCCTTCTCCGTCGCCGACCCGCTGGCCGCGATGCAGTCCCTGGCCCGGGCCTGGCGCCGCGCCCTCGGCGCCCGCGTCGTCGGCGTCACCGGCTCGGTCGGCAAGACCTCGGTCAAGGACATCGCCCGCTCGCTGCTGCCAGGGCGCGTCCATGCCAATCGCGAGAACCTCAACACCGAGATCGGGCTGCCGCTGACCGTGCTCGAAGCCCCCGACGAGACCGAGCTGCTGGTCCTGGAGATGGCGATGCGCGGGCCCGGCCAGATCGCCGAACTGGCCGGGATCGCCGAGCCGGAGGTCGCCGTGATCACCAACGTCGGCCCGGTCCATGTCGAGCTGCTCGGCTCGGTCGCGGCGATCGCCGCCGCCAAGGCAGAGGTGCTCGACGCCCTGCCCCGCGACGGGGTCGCCGTGGTCCCGGTCGCCGCGGCGGAGCTGGGTCCCCACCTGGAGCGGGCGCCGCGGCTGCTGCGTTTCGGCCCGGGCGGCGACGTCGAGGCCCTCGAGGTGTCGGTCGACGAGGGCGTCACCGAGGCGCTGGTTTCGACGCCGCTCGGCGCCCAGCGCTTCCACCTCCCCTTCACCGAGGCGCACAACCTGACCAACGCGCTGGCCGCGATCGCGGCGGGGGTCGCCCTCGGAGCGGACCTGGCGCAGATGGCCGACCGCGCTGCGAGCATAGGATTCTCCCGCTTCCGTGGCGAGCGCATCGAGCTCGACGGCGGCATCGTCCTCGTGAACGACTGCTACAACGCCAACCCGGTGTCGATGCGCGCGGCGCTCGACCATCTCGCGACCCTCGGGGCGCCGCGCACGGTTGCCGTGCTGGGCGAGATGGGCGAGCTCGGGCCCGGCGCGCCGGGCTACCACCGCGAGGTCGGCGAGCACGCCCGCGCCGCCGGGGTCGACCTGCTGATCGGGGTCGGGCCGGCGGCCCGCGAGTACGCGCCCGACGAGCTGGTCGCCGACCCGGGCGAGGCGGCGGAGCTGCTGGCGGCGCGCCTGGAGCCGCGCGACGCGGTGCTGGTCAAGGGCTCGCGCTCGGCCGGCCTCGAGAGCGTCGCCGAGCAGCTCGGGGAGCTGGTCTGATGGGCGAAGTCCTGATTGCCGGGATGGCGGCGATGCTGATCTGCATCTTCCTCGGCCCCAAGTTCATCGAGTACCTGCGGGTCCGCGAGTTCGGCCAGAACATCCGTGAGGACGGGCCGCAGGGCCACCACGCCAAGGCGGGCACGCCGACGATGGGCGGCCTGATCATCTTCGCGGCGATCTGCGTGCCCTTCCTGGTCCTCTCCGATCGCGACCCGCAGAGCCTGGCCGTCTTCGGCGTCGCCATCGGCTGCGCCGCGCTGGGCTTCGCCGACGACTACATCAAGATCGTCAAGCGCCGCTCGCTCGGCCTCTCGGGGCGCTGGAAGCTGCTCGGGCAGCTGATCCTGGCGCTCGGCCTCTGGTGGGTGGCGCGCCACGAGGTCGGCCTCGAGCCGGTCCTCTACTTCCGCATCGGCGACGGCAGCGTAGATCTCGGCCCGGTCCTCTACTTCGTCCTCGTCTTCCTCGTCATCGCCGGCACCTCCAACGGGGTCAACCTGACCGACGGCCTCGACGGCCTCGCCGCCGGCTCCTGCGCGATCGTCCTGCTCGCCTACACGGCGATCGCCTTCGTCGCCAACCAGCAGCAGAACCTGGCGCTGCTCTCCGCCTGCCTGGTCGGCGGCTGCATCGGCTTCCTCTGGTACAACGCCTTCCCGGCCTCGATCTTCATGGGGGACACGGGATCGCTGGGCCTGGGCGGGGCGATCGGCGCTTTAGCGGTGATGACCCAGACCGAGGTGCTGCTGATCATCATCGGCGGCATCTTCGTGATCGAGGCGCTCTCGGTGGCGATCCAGGTCTTCTCCTTCAAGACCTTCCGCCGCCGCGTCCTGCTGATGGCGCCGCTGCACCATCACTTCGAGATGATGGCCTGGTCGGAGACCAAGATCATGCTGCGCTTCTGGATCATCGCCGCGGTCTGCTCGGGGATCGGCTTCACGCTCTACCAGCAGTCGATCGGCCGCTGAGTCGCTCTAGCCGGCAAGTGCGCTCACCGGGCCGGAGTACAGGTTCCTTCCGTGCGAGGGCGAAACTCTGTCCTTAGATGAAGGTGCCGCCGCCGAAGGAGATCCGACCGCCGTTGCCGAGGGGACCATTTTTGGTCGTCGGGCTGGCGCGCTCGGGGCAGGCTGTGGCGAGGTTGCTGGCTGCGCGTGGGGAGGAGGTGCGGGGGGTCGATTCGGGGTTTCCGGAGGGGGCGGAGAGGCTTTCGGAGGTTGGCGTCGAAGCCCTCCTGGATACGGATGGATTGGCGCAGCTCGAGCGGACGCGGACGGTGGTCAAGAGCCCGGGAGTTCCCCGGGAGGCGCCGGTGATCGCGGCGGCTCTGGAGCGGGGGATCGACGTCGTCGGAGAGCTGGAGCTGGCCTGGCGGGCGCTGCCCAACCGCTTCGTCGCGGTGACCGGGACGAACGGCAAGACGACCACGGTCGAGCTGCTCGGCCACATCTACCGCAGCGCCGGTGAGCCGGTGGCCCTGGCCGGGAACGTCGGCCGGCCGCTCTCGGAGCTGGTCGGCGAGGTCGAGCCGGACGCCACGGTCGTCTGCGAGGCATCGAGCTTCCAGCTCGAGGACAGCGACCACTTCGCGCCCGAGTGCGCGGTCTTCCTCAACCTCGCCCCGGACCACCTCGACCGCCACCACGACCTCGAGTCCTACCTGGCGGCGAAGCTGCGGGTCTTCGCCAACCAGGGCAACGACGACCTGGCGATCTACAACGCCGACGATCCCGAGCTGGCCGGGACCGACCTCGGCGGCTGCGCCCGGCGCGTCGCTTTCTGCATCGGCGCCGGACCCGACTGCGAGGTCGCGGTCGCCGAGGGAACGATCTTCCACGACGGCGAGCCGCTGCTCGCGGTCGACGAGCTGGGCCTGTTCGGCGAGCACAACGTCGCCAACGCGATGGCCGCCGCCGCCGCGGCGCTCTCGATGGGGCTCGACCGCGAGGCAGTCCGCGAGGGCCTGCGCAGCTTCGCCGGCGTCGCCCACCGTCTCGAGCAAGTCGCCGAGATCGGCGGCGTCCGCTTCGTCAACGACTCGAAGGCGACCAACGTCGCCTCGGCAACGGTCGGCATCCGCGCCTTCGACGGCGGTGTTCACGCGATCCTCGGCGGCAGCGAGAAGGGCGAGCCCTACGCGCCGCTGCTCGACCCGGTCCGCGAGCGCTGCGCCGCCTGCTATCTGACCGGCGCCTCGGCCGGGCGCCTCGCCACCGAGCTGGCCCCCGCGATCGCGGCCGGAGTCGAGCTGCAACGCTGCGAGGACCTCGAGGACGCCGTCCGCCGCGCCGCCGCCGCGGCCCGCCCCGGCGAGGTCGTCCTGCTCTCGCCGGCCTGCGCCAGCTTCGATGCCTTCGACGACTTCGAGCAGCGCGGCGACCGCTTCCGCGAGATCGTCGCGGGGCTGCGATGAACGCGGGCACCGTCTCCCTCGGTCGTCTCGCCAAGCCGGCGAAGTCGAGGAAGAAAGCGAAAAAGCGCACCCGCGCCGCCGCCGCCTCGACCGAGTACAACATGCTGCTGACCGCGACCCTGTGCCTGCTGGCGCTCGGCGCGGTGATGGTCTTCTCGGCCAGCTCGACCACCCAGGTCCTGCACAACGGCGGCCTCTCCAACAGCGCCTTCTACCTGAAGCGGACACTGATGTTCGGCGCCGTCGGCCTGTTGATCATGCACCTCGCCGCCCGCAACCAGCTCGTCCTGATCCGCCGGCTGACGCCGCTGATCCTCGGCGGCTCGCTCTTCCTGCTGGTTGCGGTGATGGGCGCCGGCACCAGCGTCAACGGCGCCAGTCGCTGGATCGGCCCCAGCTTCCTGCAGCTGCAGCCCTCGGAGATCGCCAAGGTGGCGCTGATCCTCTACGGCGCCGACCTGCTCGCCCGCAAACCGAAGATGGTGCGCTCGATCCAGGGCCTCGGGCCCTACCTCCTGGTCGTCGGCGCCGCCTGCCTGCTGATCATGATCGAGCCCGACATGGGGACGACGATGGTCGTCGCCTTCGCCGCCGCCGCGACCCTGATCGCCGCCGGCGCCCGCCCCCGCGACCTCGGCCTGATCGCCCTCTGCATCGGTGGCGCGGCGCTGCTGCTGACCGTCGTCGAGCCCTATCGGATGGCGCGTCTGACCGGCTTCCTCAACCCCGGCTCCTCCGCCGAAGGGGCCGGGTTCCAGGCTGCCCAGGCGAAGATCGCGCTCGGCTCCGGCGGCATCTTCGGGGTCGGGATCGGCAACGGCGTCCAGAAGGCCTTCTACCTGCCCGAGGCGCACACCGACATGATCTCCGCGGTGATCGGCGAGGAGCTGGGGATGATCGGGATCGTCGGCGTCGTCGGCCTCTTCGCGATGTTCGGCTACGCCGGCCTCAAAGTCGCCCAGAAGGCGAAGGACAAGTACGGCAAGCTGCTGGTCGCCGGGCTGACCTCGCTGATCCTCGTGCAGGCGACGATCAACCTCTTCGCGGTGATGGGCCTGGCGCCGCTGACCGGCGTGCCGCTGCCCTTCGTCTCCTATGGCAACAGCAGCCTGATGGCGACCCTGTTCGCGGTCGGGCTGATCCTCAACGTCGCCCGCGGCGGCACCGCCAAGGCAGTGCGATCCTCGACGGGCTCCCGCGCTGGCAAACTGCGCGCCATCGAAGGCGGGCGCGCGCCCGCACGCGAAAGGAGTCGATCGAGCAGTGCCAGAAAAGCCAAGAGTGGTGGTGGCGGCAGGGGGAACGGCCGGACACGTCGTGCCGGCCATGGCGGTCGCCGCCGAGCTTCGAGCTAGCGGCGCCGAGGTCTCCTTCCTCGGGACCCGCGAGCGGATCGAGGCCGAGCTGGTCCCGGCCGCCGGCTATGAGATCGACTTCGTCAGGGTGCGCGGCATCGACCGCCGCAACCCGCTGCGCGCCGCCCGGGCCGGGGTCGAGGCGCTGGGGGCCGTCGGCGCGGCCCGCGCCGCCCTGCGCCGGCGCAGGGCCGACGTGGTGATGGGCGGCGGCGGCTTCGTCGCCGGCCCGGCCGGCCTGGCGGCGACGCTGACCCGCACGCCGCTGGTCCTGACCGAGGCCGACAGCCATCTCGGCCTCGCCAACCGCCTGCTCGCCCGCCGCGCCCGCCGGGTCTGCCTGGCCTTCCCGATCGCGGGCCGGGAGGGCGAGCCGTACCTGGTCACCGGCCGCCCCGTTGCCGACGCGGTGCTGGCGGCCGACCGCGCCGCCGCGCGGGCGCGGTTCGGGATCCCGGAGGGGGCGCGCTGCCTGCTCGTCGTCGGTGGCAGCCAGGGCGCGCGCTCGGTCAATTTCGCCGCTCTCGAGGCCTTCGCCGAGCGTGACGGCCGCGACTTCCACGTGATCCAGCTCGCCGGCCGCCGTGACTTCGAGCAGCTGCGGGCACGGCTCGCCGCGGCGCCCCACGGCGACCGCTACACGCTGCTCGCCTACGAGCCGGACCTCGGCGACGTGCTCGCCGCCTGCGACCTGGTGCTCGGCCGCTCGGGCGGCTCGATCTTCGAGTTCACCGTGGCGGGGCGGCCGGCGATCCTGGTTCCCTATCCGCATGCCACCGCCGACCACCAGAGCGCCAACGCCGCCTGGATGCAGCGGGCCGGCGCCGCGACGGTCCTCCGCGACGAGGAGCTGAGCGGCGAGCGGCTCGCCGCCGAGGTCGCGGCCGTGATCGGCGACGATGGGCGGATGGCGGAGATGACGGCGACCTCGAGGTCCCTGGCGATGCCCGACGCGGCGCGCCGGATCGCCGACGAGATTCTGGCGGCGGCGGGCTGATGGCGGCGACGCAGCGCGACTGGAGCTCGCGCCGGCTCCACTTCATCGGCGTCGGCGGTGCCGGGATGAGCGGCCTGGCGCTGGTCTGCGCCCGGCTCGGCGCGACCGTAACCGGCAGCGACCGCTCCGACTCCTCTTATATGGAGCGCCTGCGCGCCGCCGGCCTCGACCCCGCCGTCGGCCACGATGCCGCCAACCTGCCCGCGGGCGCCGAGGTGGTCGTCTCGACGGCGATCGGCGCCGACAACCCGGAGCTGGCGCTGGCCCGCGAGCGCGGCCTCGAGCCGATCCACCGCGGCGCCCTGCTGGCGGAGCTCTGCGCCGAGAAGCGGCTGATCGCGATCGCCGGCACCCACGGCAAGACGACGACGACGGCGATGGCGGTCTGGGCGCTGCGGGAGATCGGCGCCGACCCCGCCTTCTTCGTCGGCGGCGAGGTGCCCGGGCTCGGCGAGGAGGGCGCCGCCGCCAACGCCGGCTGGGGCGAGGGCGAGTGGGTCGTCGCCGAGGCCGACGAGAGCGATGCCAGCTTCCTCGAGCTGCAGCCGGAGATCGCCGTCGTCACCAACGTCGAGATGGACCACCACACCCGCTGGGGCTCGGTGGCCGAGCTGCACCGGGCCTTCCGCCAGTTCCTCGCCCCGGCCGCCGCCGCGGTGCTGCCCGCCGACGGCGGCCTCGACGAGCTCGCCGGGAAAGGGCGGATTCTCGGCTTCGACCCCGGCCGGCCCGGCCCCGCCGATCTCGACCTCGCCGTCCCCGGCCTCCACAACCGCGCCAACGCCCGCGCCGCCCTGGCCGCGATCGAGCTGGCCGGCCTCGACGCCGGCGCGGCGGCGACCGCGCTCGGCGGCTTCCCGGGAGTCAAACGGCGGCTGCAGCTGAAGGGCTCCCGCGACGGCGTCGCCATATATGACGACTACGCGCACCACCCGACCGAGGTCCGCGCCGCCCTCTCGGCCCTGCGGGAGCTCGGGCCCGGCCACCTGGTCGCCGTCTTCCAGCCGCACCTCTACTCGCGCACCAAGGCGCTCGGCGAGGAGTTCGGCGCCGCCCTGGCCCTGGCCGACGAGGTCGCCGTGCTCGACGTCTATCCCGCCCGCGAGCAGCCGCTTGGCGAGCTGGCCGGGGTCAGCGGCCTGCGGGTCGCGCAGGCGGCGGCGGAGCGGGCGGGGGGAAGGCCGGTCTGGTGGCTGCCGGAGGCGGGAACGGCGCGGCGCGCCCTCGCCGATCTCCTCGACCGCAACCGGGCGTTCGCCAGGAACGGCCAGGTCCTGGTCACGATCGGCGCCGGCGACGTCTTCAAGCTCGGCGAGGCGTTGGTGGGGGAAGACGGATGAGCGACCCGCCGGCGGGCGTCGAGGCCGATTACCCCCTGGCCCGCCTGACCACGGTCCGCACCGGCGGCGCCGCCGACTGGTTCGCGCGCCCGGCCGATCGCAAGCAGCTGGTCGATCTGCTGCGCTGGGCGGAGGAGCGAGGCCTGGCGGTAGGACTGATCGGCTCCGGATCGAACCTGCTCGTAGCCGACGATGGATTCCACGGACTCGCACTCAAGCTCGATGGCGACCTCGCGACGATCGAGCGCGAGGGCGACCGCATCCTCTGCGGGGGCGGCGCCCGCCTGCCCGCGGCGGCGACGAAAGCGGCCGCCTGGGGGCTCCGCGGCCTCGAGTTCGGGATCAACATCCCCGGCACCGCCGGCGGGGCGGTGCGGATGAACGCCAACGCCTACGGCGGCCAGCTGGCCGAGGTGCTCGAATGGGTCGAGGTCAGCAGCGCGGCCGGCAGCGAGTGCCGCGAGCCCGATCGGCTCGGCTTCTCCTACCGCCGCTCCAATCTGCGCCCGGGAGAAGTCGTCTCCCGCGCCTGCTTCCGGCTGCGGCCCGGCGATCCGGCGGCGATCCGCGCCACCCTGGCGACGATGCGCGAGCGCCGCCGCGACGCGCAGCCATCGGGGATCAAGACCTTCGGCTCGACCTTCAAGAACCCCAGCGACGAGCGTGCCGGGGGCCGTTCGGCCGGGCAGCTGCTCGAGGCGGCCGGCTGCCGCGGCCTCCGTCAAGGGGGCGCCCGCTTCTCCGAGAAGCACGCCAACTTCGTCGAGAACAGCGACGGCGCGACCACCGCCGACGTGCTGGAGCTGATGGCCGCGGGCCGGCGGCGGGTGCACGAGCGCTTCGGGGTCGAGCTGGAGCCGGAGGTCCAGGTGTTGGGCGAGGTCAGCTGGCCCAGCGGCTGGGAGCTGTGAGCCGGCTGTGGAAGTCGGTCGCGGTCGTCCTGATCGTGGTCGTGATCGCCTTCGTCTACCAGCGCTTCGTCGCCGACAAGGCCGTCAGCGGCAGGGTCCTGGTGCCGCAGCCGGCGGCGCGGATCGGCAGCGGCGACTCGGCCGTCGTGGTCACCGCCGACGGCGCCATCGTCCGCTGGTTCCCGCTCCCGGACGAACCGGAACTGCCGCTGCTGCCGCTGGCGGAGATACCGAAAGGTGGCCACCTGGCGGGGCCGGCCCTGCAGCAGGCCCGCGTCCTCGGCGCCGCGCCGCCGGCGCTGCGCCCCTACCTGGCGAGCAGCTACTACGGCGAAAGCGGGGTCGACGTGGAAACGACCTCGGGGATCGAACTGCGCTTCGGCGACGCCTCGCAGGCGCTCCGGAAGTGGAAGGCGGCGGCGGCGGTACTCGCCGATCCCGAAATTACCGCGCTCGATTATGTAGACCTGCACGCTCCCGCCCACCCCGCTCTTGGCGGCTCCGGCCACACGCTCCCGCCGGCCCCGTGAAGGCTGGAACGGGGTGGAGGCTTCTGCCTTGTCAACGCTCGGCAACCCGCGCCACAGAGCCAGGAACCACCGGCTCGACCGCATCAGAAAGCCAAGTAAGCCAAGGCTCGACTTGAGAGTGAGGGTGGGCAAAGTCTCAAGTCAGCATCGAGACAATGGCCTTGCAGGATGTCTGCCGGGTGTTTGACAGAGGCGGGAGAATGCCCTACGTTGAGCGCAATTTCCGCACTTGAGGCGGAGGCTCGAACCCTTGAGCCTCGCTAAAGGCTCGGACAGAACGAAGGCTCAACTCAAACGCCGACCCTCGAGTTGGCGAGCTGGAGAAATCGGGAGATGGAATCCACTTACCTCGCTGTCATAAAGGTCGTCGGAGCAGGCGGCGGCGGTACCAACGCGGTCAGCCGCATGATCGATGCCGGGATTCGCGGCGTCGAGTTCGTCGCGGTCAACACCGACGCCCAGGCCCTGCAGGCCTGCGACGCCGACATAAAGCTCTCGATCGGGCAGGAGTTGACCCGCGGGCTCGGCGCAGGGGGTAATCCCGAGGTCGGAGCGGGCGCTGCCGCGGAGAGCCGCGACGAGATCAAGGAGGCGCTGAAGGGCGCCGACATGGTCTTCGTCACCGCCGGCGAGGGTGGCGGCACCGGCACCGGCTCAGCTCCGGTCATCGCCGAGATCGCCAAGGAAGAGATCGGCGCGCTCACCGTGGGCGCCGTGACCAAGCCCTTCGAGTTCGAGGGAAAACGGCGCATGCAGCAGGCGCTCGAGGGCATCGAGAAGCTGCGCAACAACGTCGACACCCTGATCATCGTCCCGAACGAGAAGCTGCTGCAGGCGGTCGAGCGGCGCACCAGCGTGCTGGAGGCGTTCCGCCAGGCCGACGACATCCTCCGCCAGGGCGTCCAGGGCATCACCGACCTGATCACGATCCCCGGCCTGATCAACCTCGACTTCGCCGACGTGCGCACGATCATGCGCGACGCCGGCTCGGCCCTGATGGGCGTCGGCTCCGCCTCCGGTGAGGCACGGGCGCTCGACGCCGCCAAGGCGGCGATCACCTCACCGCTGATCGAGGAGTCGATCAAGGGCGCGACCGGGATGCTGCTGAACATCACCGGCCCCGAGGACCTCGGCCTGTTCGAGGTCAACGAGGCGGCGCAGCTGGTCCAGGCCGAGGCCGACGACAACGCCAACATCATCTTCGGCTCTGTCGTCGACCAGTCGATGAAAGACGAAGTCCGGGTCACCGTGATCGCCACCGGCTTCGAAGGCTTCGAGCTCCTCGCCCGCTCCCCGCAGCGGGTGCGGCGCCGTTACGAGGCGAAGCCGCGGGTGGCGGCCGACGACACCGACATTCGGAAATTGCGGGTGTCGGACGACGACATTGACGTTCCGGGGTTCTTGAAGGACTGAGGTCCAGGGAGGCGCCCCCAAGGCCCGGTGCCCCTCCCACGGAGGCCGTCGCGCAGCTGGGCCGTGGTCAGGGCTCGGGCCGCAGCGCCTGAGCCTCCGTGGGAGGGGCACCGGACCTTGCGGAGGTCATCCCCGGCGGCTCGTCAATAGCCTTGCGCGTCGTGAGTGAGCTTCGCCGCACCCCTCTGTATGAGCAGCACGAGGCCCTTGAGGCCAAGATCGTTCCCTTTGCCGGTTGGGAGATGCCGGTTACTTATGAGGGGATCCGGGAGGAGCACTCGGCGGTGCGGACGCATGCCGGCATGTTCGACGTCTCGCACATGGGCGAGGTCGAGGTCGAGGGGCCCGGCGCGCTCGCCTTTCTGCAGCTGGTGCTCTCCAACGACGTCGCCAGGATCGAGGTCGGCGGCGCCCAGTACTCCTGCCTCTGCGACGAGTCGGGCGGCGTCCTCGACGACCTCTTCGTCTACCGGCTCGGCGGCGACCGCTTCCTGATCGTCACCAACGCCGCCAACCACGTGGCCGATCTCGCCTGGCTCGGCCGCTGGAGCCGCGACCTCGACGTCTCCGTGCGCGACGTCGCCGACCGCTACGCGATGCTCGCCGTCCAGGGGCCGCACGCCCGGGCGGTGGCGAGCCGCGCCCTCGGGGTCCAGCTGCCGGCGCGGATGCGGGTCTCTCACGTGCGGATCGGCCGCCGCCCGGCGCTCGCCTGCGGCACCGGCTATACCGGCGAGGACGGGGTCGAGTTGCTGCTCGATCCCGAGGTGGCGCCGCCGATCTGGGCCGAGCTGCTCGACGCCGGCGTCGTCCCCTGCGGCCTCGGCGCCCGCGACACGCTGCGCCTCGAGGTCTGCTTCCCGCTGCACGGCAACGAGCTCGGCCCCGACCGCAACCCGATCGAGGCCGGCCTCGGCTGGTGCTGTGCGGAGGCGACGGGCTTCCTCGGCTCGGCGGCAGTCGCCAGGGCGCGGGCCGAGGGCACGGCCGAGCGCCTCGCGCCGTTCCTGATCGAGGGCGCCGGCATCCCCCGCGACGGCAATCCGGTCCTTTCGGGCGATGAGCAGGTCGGCGTTGTCACCAGCGGCACCTACTCGCCCTCGCTCGAGCTGGGCGCCGGGATGGCCTACGTGCGCGCCGGCCTCGCCGAGCCGGGGACCGAGCTGGAGATCGACGTGCGCGGCAAGCATCGCTCCGCGCGGATAGCTTCCAAGCCCCTCTATCGCAAGGAGAACTGACGTGGCCGAAGCCGATTACCCCGATGAGCTGCTCTACCACGACCAGCACGACTGGGCCCGGCTCGACGGGGACGACCACGCCGTCTTCGGGGTTACCTGGTACGCCCAGGACTCGCTCGGCGAGGTCGTCTTCTACGACCCGCCCGAGGTCGGCGCGAAGATCCAGAAAGACTCCTCCTACGCCGAGGTCGAGTCGGTCAAGGCCGTCTCCGACGTGATCGCGCCGATGTCGGGTGAGATCGTCGAGGTCAACGACTCGCTCGAGGACACGCCGGAGAAGATCAACGAGGATCCCTACGGCGAGGGCTGGCTGGTCAAGGTCCGCCTGACCGCCCCTGGGGAGTCCGAAGCGCTGCTCGGCGCCGCCGAATACCGCAAGCTGCTCGAAAGCTAGGCGCGGTGCCCCGCCCATCGCTTCCGTAGCCTTACCTCGGTGACCCGCTACACCTCAGCGACCCCCGGCGACCGCGCCGAGATGCTCGCCGCGATCGGCGTCGACTCGGTGGCTGAGTTGTTCGAGCAGATCCCCGAGCCGCTGCGCCTCGGCCGCCCACTGGCGCTGCCCGACGGGCTCAGCGAGGCCGAGGTCTACGAGCGCCTTTCGACCCTGGCAGGCCGTAACGCCGACGCCGAAGAGCAGGTCTGCTTCGTCGGCGCGGGGATGTACGACCATTACGTGCCGGCGATCGTCGACGCGATCACCCAGCGCTCGGAGTTCCTCACTCCCTACACGCCCTACCAGCCGGAGATCTCCCAGGGTGGGCTGCAGGTGATGTTCGAGTTCCAGACGGCGATGTCGGAGCTGACCGGCCTGCCGGTCTCCAACGCCGGTCTCTACGAGGGCCCGTCCTCGGTCGCCTCGGCCGGCTACCTGGCGATGGGCGCGACCGGGCGCAGGCGCTTCGTCGTCTCCCGCGGCGTCCACCCGCACAGCCGCGAGACGCTCGCCACCTACTCGGAGGGCTACGGCGCCGACGTCGTCGAGGTCGGGCTCGAGGGCGGGCTGACCGATGCGGCCGCCCTGGCCACGGCGGTCGACGGCGAGACCGCGGCCGTGATCCTGCAGAGCCCCAACTTCCTCGGCGCGGTCGAGGACGTCGAGGCGCTCGGCGCCGCCGCCAAGGAGCACGGGGCTCTGCTGGTCGTCGCCTGCGACCCGATGACCCTCGGCATCCTCAAGCCCCCGGGCGAGTGCGGCGCCGACATCGCCCTCGGCGAGGGTCAGCCGCTCGGCAACCGGCTCGACTTCGGCGGTCCCTCCTTCGGCTTCTTCTGCGCCACGCAGGAGCAGATCCGCCGCATGCCGGGGCGGATCGCCGGCGAGACCGAGGACGTCGACGGCCGCCGCGGCTTCGTCCTGGCGCTGCAGACCCGCGAGCAGCACATCCGCCGTGAGAAGGCGACCAACAACATCTGCACCGCCCAGGCGCTGAACGCGCTCGGGGCGATGGTCCACCTCGCCTGGCTGGGTCGCGAGGGCTTCCGCGAGCTCGGCGAGCTGCTGGCCCGGCGCACCGCCTACGCCCGCGAGCGCCTCGCCGCGGTCGAGGGGGTCGAGCTGCTGCACGAGGCGCCGGTCGTGCGCGAGTTCGCGGTGCGGCTGGACGCACCGGTCGCCGCCGTCCTCGACCACTGCGCCGAGCGCGGCATCGCCGCCGGCTACCCGCTCGGCCGCGAGTACCCCGAGCACGCGGACGGCCTGCTGATCGCGATCACCGAGCGCCGCAGCCGCGAGCAGATCGACGAGCTGGCGGACGCGATCGCCGCCGCGATCGCCGGCTTCCACGCGCATGGTGAGTTTCTCGCCGCCGAGCGGGCCGATTTGCTCTCGGATAGCGAGAGGAAATCGACCCAACCCGAGGTGGCCCGATGACCGCGCCCACCGAGACGCCGATGCAGCGCGAACGGGCGCGGACGATCTACGAGAAGTCGAAGCCGGGGCGCCGCGCCGCGGTGCTGCCGGACGCCGGGGTGCCCGAGCGGCCGCTGGAGGAGCTGATCCCGGCCAGCCTGCTGCGCTCGGAGCCGCCGCGGCTCCCCGAGATCGCCGAGCCGGAGATCGTCCGCCACTACAACCGCCTCTCGCGCCGCAACTTCGACCTCGACAGCGGCTTCTACCCGCTCGGTTCCTGCACGATGAAGCACAACCCGCGGCTGAACGAGCGGGTCGCGGCGCTGCCCGGCCACGCCCGCCTGCACCCGGCCCAGGACCCGCGCCGGGCCCAGGGGGCGCTGGAGCTGATGTGGCTGCTGCAGCGGTCGCTGAGTGAGATCTGCGGCCTGCCGCACGTCAGCCTCCAGCCCTCGGCCGGGTCCCACGGCGAGCTTGCCGGGCTGCTGCTGACCCGCGCCTTCCACGCCGACCGCGGCGAAACCCGGACCAAGGTCCTGGCCCCCGACACCTCGCACGGGACCAACCCGGCCTCGGTGACGATGGCGGGATACGAGGTGGTCAAAGTCGCGACCAACGAGCGCGGCGGGGTCGAGATGGACGACCTGCGGGCGAAGATCGACGCCGACCCCGACCAGGTCGCCTGCCTGATGCTGACCAACCCCAACACGCTCGGCCTCTTCGACGAGAGCATCGCCGAGATCGCCGGCCTGATCCACGCGGCGGGGGGGACGCTCTACTACGACGGTGCCAACCTCAACGCGGTGATGGGCCAGTCGCGCCCCGGCGACATGGGCTTCGACATCGTCCACCTCAACCTGCACAAGTCGTTCAGCCAGCCGCACGGCGGCGGCGGTCCCGGCGCCGGCCCGATCGCCGTCTCCGAGCGCATCGCGCCCTTCCTGCCGCGCCCGCAGGTGGTGCGGCGCGAGAGCGACAACGGTGGCGGCCCCAGCTTCGACCTCGATTTCGAGCGGCCCAAGTCGATCGGCCGCCTGCGCGGCTTCCAGGGCAACTTCGGCGTCTTCGTTCGCTCCTACGCCTACATCCTCAGCCTCGGCGCCGACGGCCTCGCCGAGGCCTCGGAGACCGCGGTCCTCAACGCCAACTACCTGAAGGCGCGTCTCGCCGCGGGCCGCGCCGGCGATCGCCTGCCGATCGCCTTCGACCGCCACTGCATGCACGAGTTCGTCCTCTCCGGCAAGCCGATGAAGAAGGAGCTCGGGCTCGCCACCCTCGACCTCGCCAAGCGCCTGCTGGACTTCGGCTTCCATCCGCCGACCGTCTACTTCCCGCTCCTGGTCGACGAGGCGCTGATGGTCGAGCCGACCGAGACCGAGACCAAGGAGAGCCTCGACGCCTTCGCCGATGCGATCGAGCAGATCCTCGAGGAGGCCGAGGGCGATCCCGAGATCGCCAAATCAGCCCCGTACACGACGCCTGTGCGCCGTCTCGACGAGGTCCGCGCCACCCGCCACCCAGTCGTCCGCCAGCCGCTCGACTGAGGGGCCCGTCGGCGGGCGGTCAGAGCTCCGGCAGGTTCTGCTGCAGCTCGAGGACGGGGGCGAAGAGGTCGCCCAGGCGGTCGATGCGGTCGAGGACGGCGCCGGCCTCGAAGACCAGTGAGCTGCTGTCGCCGCTGTCGGCGACCTTCTCGACCTCCTCCCAGGTGACGGGGGTCGATGCCGTCGGCCGCTCGCGCGCCCGCAGCGAGTAGACCGCGATCGTGGTCTTGCGCTGGTGGTTCTGGGACCAGTCGACGAAGACCTTGCCCTCGCGTTCGACCTTCTTCATTTTCGAGACGACCTCGTCCGGGGTCTGTTTCTCGAGCAGCTGGGCGATCGCTTTGGCGAACGGTTTGGTCGTCTCGTAGTGGACTTTGTTGTTGAGTGGGACGTAGACCTGCAGGCCCTTCGAGCCCGAGGTCTTGGGGAAGGACTCGACGCCGAAGTGGCCGAACAGCTCACGCAGGCGCAGCCCGACCCGGCAGCAGTCGACGATGTCCGCCGGGGGGCCGGGGTCGAGGTCGAAGGCGAGCACCGTCGGCCGCGTCGGCGCCCGCGCCAGCGAGAGCGAGGGGTGCAGCTCGATCGAGGCCAGCTGCGCCATCCAGACCAGCGTCGGCAGCCCGTCGCAGACGCAGAAGTCGATCATCCCCGCGTGCGGCCCGGCTTCGACCCGCGCCGTCTTCACCCATTTGGGCCGGTGCTTGGGGCAGCGCTTCTCGAAGAAGGCGGCGTCGAGGTCGTCGACCCCTTCCGGGAAGCGGCGCAGCGTCACCGCGCGTCCGCTCAGGTGCGGCACCATCGCCGGCGCCACCTTGGCGTAGTAGTCGACGACCTCGCCCTTGGTGAAGCCGGCCTCGGGGTAGAGGACCTTGTCGAGGTTGGTGAGCTTCAGCTCACGCCCGTCGACCTCGACCTGACGGCTCGAGGCCACGGGTTACTTCGAGGACTTCGCTTTGGAGCGCGAGTCGCTCTTTTGCGGGTTCGCGGTCGTTTTGGCTTTGGCCTTAGCCGGCGCTTTGCGTTTGCCCTTGACCGCGGCGATGCTCTCTTCCAGCGCCGCCATCAGGTCGGGAGCCTTGGTCGCCCGCAGCTCCTCGCTCTCCGGGGTGACGATCTCCTTGCCTTCGGCCTTGCGTTCGATCAGCCCCAGCAGCTGCTCGCGGTACTCGTCGCGGTAGGCACCCGGGTCGAAGTCGGTGCTGAGTGACTCGATCAGCTGCTCGGCCATCTGCTGCTCCTTCTCGGCGACCTTCGGAGCTTCGGCGGGCAGCACCTCCTCCAGCTCGCTCACCGGCACCACCTCGTCGGCGAAGCGCATCGTGGTCAGGGTGAGGACGCCGCCGGAGGTGCGGATCGCCGCCAGGTGCTCCTTGTTGCGGAAGACGAAGCGGGCGATCGCCACCTTGCCCGAGGCCTCCATCGCCGCGGCCAGCAGCGAGTAGGCCTTCGCGGCGCCGTCGGCCGGCCCGAGGTAATAGGGGCTGTCGAAGTAGATCGGATCGATCTGCCCGAGGTCGACGAAGTCCTGGACGTCGATCGCCCGGGTCTTCTCCGGCGCCAGCGCCGCCATCTCCTCCTTGCCGATCGGAACGTAGCTGCCCGGAGTCACCTCGAAGGCCTTGATGATCTCCCCGAACGGGACCTCCTCGTCGGTCCCCTCGGCGACGCGGCGGTGTTTGATCCGGGCGCTGTCGGACTCGCGGATCTCGCGCAGGGAGATGCCGCGGCGGGCGACCGCGCTGTACAGCTTCACCGGCACGTTGAGCAGCCCGAAGCTGATCGAGCCGCTCCATATCGCTCTAGCCATGGGAGATCACCTACCCGGATTCTTCCATTCGATCCGCGGCTCGTACAGACGATCGGGCCGGGCGAGAGCCATCTTGCGCTGGTCGCCCCGCCGGCGTGGCGGCCGGGCGCGAGGCCGGCCCTAGACTCGAAGCGTGTCCCGTCGGCAGCGCCTGACCCTGATCGCGACGATCCTCGGCTCCACCGTCGTCTTCCTCGACGGCACCGTGGTCAACGTCGCCCTGCCCTCGATCAGCGACAACCTCAGCGCCGGCCTCGCCGGGCAGCAGTGGGTGGTCGAGGCCTACATGTTGACGATGGTCTCGCTGCTCCTCGTCGGCGGCTCGCTCGGCGACCAGTTCGGCCGGCGGCGGATGTTCGTCTCCGGGCTGATCGCCTTCGGCGCCACCTCGGCGCTCTGCGCGATCTCGCCCTCGGTCGAGTTCCTGATCGGGGCGCGGGCGCTGCAGGGCGTGGCGGGCGCGCTGCTGGTGCCGGGCTCGCTGGCGATCGTCGCCGCGACCTTCGAGGGCGCCGCCCGCGGCAAGGCGGTCGGCACCTGGACCGCCTGGACCGGGATCGCGACGGTGCTCGGTCCGGCCGGTGGCGGCGCCCTGATCGGGCTGCTCTCGTGGCGGGCGATCTTCTGGGTCAACCTGCCGTTGATCGTCGCCACCGTCGCCCTCACCCTGCACGCGGTCGAGGAGAGCAGCGACCCCGATGCCTTCCGCGGCATCGACCGGCTCGGGATCGGGCTCTCGGCGGCCGGCCTCGGCGTCCCCGTCTTCGCCCTGATCGAGCAGCCGACCCACGGCTGGGGCGACCCGCTGGTCTGGGTGCCGCTGATCGGCGGCATCGCCTGCTTCGCGCTCTTCCTCCTCCACGAGGGGCGCGCCCGCCACCCGATGCTCGACCTCGCCCTCTTCCGCATCCGCAACTTCCGGGTCGCCAACCTGACCACGCTGGCCGCCTACGCGGGCCTGATCGGCGGCCTCTTCTTCGTCGGTCTCTATCTGCAGCAGGTCGCCGGCTACTCGCCGCTGGAGGCGGGGCTGGCGACGACGCCGATCTCGATCCTGCTCTTCGTCCTCTCGCCCCGCTTCGGCAAGCTCGCCTCGGGGACCGGGCCGCGCCTGCCGATGACCGCCGGCCCGATCGTCGGCGGCCTCGGCCTGCTGCTGATGCGGCGGGTGGGGCAGAGCGCCGAGTACCTGACCGAGGTGCTGCCGGCGATCCTCGTCTTCGGCCTCGGCCTGGCGGCGACGGTGGCGCCCCTGACCGCGACCGTGCTCGACTCGGTCGCAGAACGCCGGGTCGGGATCGCCTCCGGCGTCAACAACGGCGTCTCGCGGGTCGCCGGGCTGCTGGCGATCGCCGTCCTCGGCGCCGTCATCTCCGCCCACTTCGGCACCGCGCTGGATGCCAATCTCGGCGCCCCGCCGCTCAGCCCGGCGGCGGCGAAGACGGTCGCCGACGCCAAGGCGCAGCCGCTTGCCGTCCCCGGCACCAAGCGCCTGCCGCCGGCGGAAGCCGCGCGCGTCCGCAGCGCCTCCGCCGACGCCTCGACCTCGGCCTTCCACCTCGGCGTCCTGATCGCCGGCCTGCTGATGATCGCCGGCGGGATCGCCTCCGGCTTCGGGATCGAGGATCCGAAGCGCCGCGAGCTCGGCGAAGAGGCACCCGCGGCTGAGCCTGCATAGGCTCCCGGAGATGGCCAGCCCGATCATCTTCTCCGGCATCCAGCCGACCGGCCGCAAGCACCTCGGCAACTACATCGGCGCGATCCAGCAGTACGTCAAGGGCCAGGATCGGGGCGATCCGGCGATCTTCTGCATCGTCGACCTGCACGCGATCTCGGTCGCCTACGACCCGGCCGAGCTGCGCGAGCGGCTCTACGACACCGCGGCGATCCTGCTCGCCGCCGGCCTCGACCCGGCCCGCTGCATCTTCTTCCGCCAGTCCGACGTGCGTGAGCACACCGAGCTGACCTGGCTGCTCTCCGCGGTCACCGCCCACGGCGACCTCAACCGCATGACCCAGTTCAAGGACAAGTCGGCGCGCCAGCGCGAGCTGGTCTCCGCGGCGCTCTTCTTCTACCCGGTGTTGATGGCAGCCGACGTGCTCGCCTACCGCGCCACCGAGGTCCCGGTCGGCGACGACCAGCGCCAGCACGTCGAGCTGATGCGGGAGATCGCCCGCCGCTTCAACGAGCACTTCGGCGAGACCCTGGTCGTGCCCGAGTTCCGCATCCCCGAGGTCGGGGCGCGGATCATGGACCTGCAGGAGCCGGAGCGGAAGATGTCGACCACCGGTGGCACCGAGGCCGGCACCGTCCACGTCCTCGACGAGCCGGCCGCGATCCGCAAGAAGCTCGGCAGTGCCGTCACCGACTCCGGCCGCGAGGTGCGCCGCGGCGAGGACAAGGCGGGGATCACCAACCTGATCGACATCCTCGCGGTCGCCCGCGGGAGCGACCAGGCGGCCGTCGAGCGCGAGTTCGAGGGCGCCGGCTACGGCGACTTCAAGCAGGCCGTCGCCGAGGCGGTCGTCGAACTGCTCGCCCCGGTCCGTGAGCGCTACGCCGAGCTGCGCCCGGACGAGGCGGCGCTGGAGGCGGCGCTGGCCGAGGGAGCCGAGAAGGCGCGCGAGATCGCCACCGTCACCCTCGACGATGTTCGCGACCGCATGGGCTTCGGCGCCGCGCCCGCTCCAGGCCCTAAATAGCGCGAAGCTCGCCCGCCCGCGTCCCTGGCCGGGGCTAGGCTTGCCAGGTGCCAGTCGCCGACCTAGACCTCGACCTCGACATCTTCGTGGGGCCGTTCGACCTGCTGATGGCGGTCGTCCTGCGCGAGGAGGTGAGCCTGCTCGACCTGCAGCTCGGCGAGGTCGTCGTCGCCTACATCGAGCACCTCGAGCGCGAGGGCGAGCTGGAGCTGGAGGTGGCGACCGAGTTCCTGGTCCTGATCGCCGCCCTGCTGGAGCTGAAGTCGCGGCTGATGCTGCCGGGCCCCGAGGACGAGCTCGACGACCTCAGCCCCGAAGAGGCGGTCGAGGAGCTGCTGGCGCGGATGCTCGAGTACCGCCGCTACCGCGATGTCTCGCGGGTGCTGAGCGACCGCTTCGAGAGCCAGCGCCGCTACCTCTACCGCTCGGCGCCGCTGCCGCTGCCGCTGCGCCGGATCGCGATCGAGGCCGCCACCGCGGTCTACGACCCGGACCGGCTCGGCTCCGCCCTCGGCGACCTGCTGACCGAGCCGCCCGACGTCGACATCAGCCACATCCGCCCGACCGTCTCCCTGGATCGCCGCCTGCGCGCCCTGCGCGACGTCCTCCGCCGCCGCACCAGCTTCGACTTCGACGAGGAGTTCGGCCGCGAGGACCGGCTGACCCAGGCGGTCACCATCTTCGGCCTGCTGGAGCTCTACCGCAGGGGCGAGATCACCTGGGAGCAGTCGGAGCCCTTCGGCCCGATCCAGGTCCGCAGGGTTGCCCTATGAGCGACCTCGCCCGCACCGTCGAGGCGCTGCTCTTCCTCTCGCCGCAGCCGGTCCCCGTCGCCGACCTGGCGCTGGCGACCGAGGCGACCGAGGGGCAGGTCGCCGAGGCGGTCGAGCTGCTGCGCGAGGACCTCGCCGAGGGCAGGCGCGGCGTCGTCCTGCGCGAGGTTGCCGGTGGCTTCGCCCTGGCCGGCGACCCCGGCAGCGAGGGTGCGGCGCGACGGCTGCTGGCGAAGCCGCGGACGCCGCCGCTGACCCAGGCCCAGGCGGAGACGCTGGCGATCGTCGCCTACCTGCAGCCGGTCTCGCGCCCGGAGGTGGCGCGGATCCGCGGCGTCTCCTCGGAGTCGGCGGTGCTGAGCCTGGCCGAGCGCGGCCTGATCGAAGAGGCGGGCCGCTCCCAGTTCGGCGCCGCGATCTTCAAGACCTCGGAGCTGTTCGAGCGGCTCTTCGGCCTCTCCGGCCTCGACCAGCTTCCCGACCCCTCGCGCTTCGACCCCAGCCCGGAGGACGCCCGCGAGCTGCGCGAGCGCCTGCTCAAAGCCGGCGAACAGCGGGCCGAGTAGCCGATGCCCGCGCCCCTCTAGCCAGTGCGCCTCGCCAAATACCTCGCCCACGGCGGTGTCGCCTCGCGCCGGATGGCGGAGAAGATCGTCGCCAACGGCCGCATCACCGTCGACGGCAAGGTCGTAACCGATCCCGCCCGCGACGTCGACGAGGACAGCGACGTCCGCGTCGACGGCAGCCCGGTCGGCACCGAGGCCCACGAGGTCTGGGCGCTGAACAAGCCGGCCGGCGTCGTCTCGACCGCGAAGGAGCCGGGGGACAGGCCTGCGGTGGTGCAGCTGATCGACTCCTCCGCCCGCCTCTATCCCGTCGGCCGCCTCGACGCCGAATCAACCGGCCTGCTGCTGCTGACCAACAACGGCGAGCTCGCCAACCGGCTGACCCACCCGCGCTACGGGGTCTCCAAGGTCTACCGGGCGCAGCTGAAGAAGGCGCCCAGCGACCGCGATCTGCGCAGCCTGCGCAGCGGCGTCAAGCTCGAGGACGGGGTGACGGCGCCGGCCGAGGTGGTGCGGACGGCGGAGCGGGAGATCGAGCTGACCCTGCGCGAGGGCCGCAACCGCCAGGTCCGGCGGATGGTCGAGGCGGTCGGCAACAAGGTCATCTCATTGCGGCGGATCCGCTTCGGCTCGCTGTATCTCGGCCGGCTCGGCGAGGGCGGCAGCCGTCGCCTCAGCGACCAGGAGATCGCCCGGCTCTGGAAAGATGCCGAGCTGTGAACGTCGGCTCTTACGAGGGACCCCGGCAGCGCCTCTTCGCCGTGCGCGGGGCGACCCAGGCCGAGGCCAACGAGGCCGGCGCGATCCTCGCGGCGACCGAGGGCCTGATGCGGGTCCTGATCGAGCGCAACGGGCTCGAGCCGGAGGCGATGGTCAGCTGCCTCTTCACCACCACCGAGGACCTCGACGCCGAGTTCCCGGCGGTCGCCGCCCGCGGCCTCGGCCTCGAGTCGGTGCCGCTGCTCTGCTGCCGCGAGATCCCGGTGCCCGGCTCGATGCCGCGGGTGATCCGGGTGATGCTCCACTTCTACGCCCCCGACGGCCACGCCCCGGCCCACGCCTACGTCGGCGAGACGCAGAAGCTGCGCGCCGATCTCGAAGCCGCCCAGTAGGAAGCGGTCTGCTGGCGGGTCCGTCAGAATCGAGGGACGATGAGCGTGACCTTCGCGGAGAAGCTGGCCCGAATGCCGGGCTACCAGGCCGGCGTGCCGACCGGGCAGGCCCCTGAGGCGATCGCCTCCGGCGGCATCGCCCAGCTCGCCTCCAACGAGTCGCCCTTCCCGCCGCACCCGCAGGTGGTCGAGGCGATTCAACAGGCGGCCGGGGCGATGCACCGCTACCCCGACCCCGACGCGACCCTGCTGCGCCGGCGCCTCGCCGAGCGCTACGAGACCCAGCCCGGCCGCGTCGCCGTCGGCAACGGCTCCTGCGAGATCCTCCTCGCCGCCGCCGAGGCGCTGCTCGAGCCGGGCGCCGAGATCCTCTACTCCTGGCCCGCCTTCTCGATGTATCCGTACCTGGCGGCGCTGACCGGCGCCCGCGAGATCCGCGTGCCGCTGGACGCGGAGGACGTACACGACCTCGACGCGATGGCGGCCGAGGTGACCGCGGCGACCCAGCTGGTCCTCGTCTGCAACCCCAACAACCCCACCGGAACCCACCGCCCGGCCGCCGAGATCGCCACCTTCTGCGAGCGGGTGCCGCCGCACGTGACGGTGATCCTCGACGAGGCCTACATCGAGTTCCAGACCAATGACGACCCCGACGCGACCCTCGATCTGCTCGCCGACTTCCCCAATCTGGTCGTCCTCCGCACCTTCAGCAAGTGCTACGGCCTGGCCGGGCTGCGGGTCGGCTACGCGATCGGCTCCTCGACCTTCCGCGCCGCCGTCGACGCCGTGCGCCAGCCCTTCAGCGTCAACGCCCTCGCCCAGGCGGCCGGGGCGGAGGCGATCCTCCACCAGGACGATGTGCGGCGCCGGGTCGAGAGCACGGTCGCCGAGCGGCTGCGGGTCGAGGAGGCGCTGCAAGAGCTCGGTCTCGCCACCGCCGCGACCCAGGCCAACTTCTCCTGGGTCGACCTCGGCGACGCCGACGAGGGCAAGGTCGTCGCCGGGCTCGGCGAGCGCCTGGTCGCGGTCCGTCCTGGGACCCCGCTCGGCGACCCCGGCCACATCCGCGTCACCTACGGCACGTCCGACCAGAACGACCGCTTTCTCGCCGGCCTGTCGGAAATCCTCGACTGAGCGCACGGCCCGTGCTACAAAGTCCGAGGTGAAGACGACTGCCACATCCGCGAGCGGCCCCAGCGCCGCCGCCGCCGCCCTCGCCCATGGCCTCTTCGCCTATTGGCGATTTAGCTAGGCGTCCGGCCTGGCGGCATCGCGCCGCCCGAAAACCTTCTCGGCCTGGGCGCCGACCCTCGTGGTGTGAGTCGCCTCGCCAGGCCGTGGGCAGGGAGCGAGCGACCAGAAAGTACGATCTTGAAGCTGTGGAGAAAGGCGAAGGCAAAATGATCATCGGGATGCAGGAGGGTGCCAACCGAGACCTGGTGCGGGATCAGCGGATCGCGAAAGTGGTCGAGCTGGCGCCGCCGGAAAAGCTGCTGCGGGAGCTGCCGCTCGGCGCCGAGCGCGGCAAAGCGGTGGTGAAGGGGCGCCAGGAAGTCGTCGACGTCCTCACCGGCAAGGACTCGCGGCTGCTGCTGGTGGTCGGGCCGTGCAGCGTCCATGACCCCAAGGCGGCGCTGGAGTACGCGCGCCGGCTCGCCGCCAAGACGAAGGATCTCAGCGACCGGCTGCTGGTCGTGATGCGGGTCTACTTCGAGAAGCCGCGGACGACGACCGGCTGGAAGGGCCTGATCAACGACCCCCACCTCGACGGCTCCGGCGACGTCAATGCCGGCCTGCACATCGCCCGCAAGCTGCTGCTCGAGGTCGTCGACCTGGGGCTGCCGGTGGGCTGTGAGTTCCTCGACCCGATCACGCCGCAGTACATCTCCGATACCGTCGCCTGGGGCGCGATCGGGGCGCGCACCTCCGAGAGCCAGACGCACCGCCAGCTCGGCTCCGGGCTCTCGATGCCGATCGGCTTCAAGAACCGCACCGACGGCAACGTCCAGGTCGCGGTCGACGCGGTCCGCGCCGCCGCGGCGCCGCACGTCTTCGCCGGGATCGACGACGCCGGCGCGCCGGCGATCCTGCACACGACCGGCAACCCCGACTGCCACATCATCCTCCGCGGCGGTCACGGGCTGCCCAACTACCACGTGCCCGAGGTCGAGGACGCGCTGGTCACGCTGGGCATCGCCGGGCTGCCGGAGCGGCTGGTGATCGACGCCTCGCACGACAACAGCGGCAAGGACCCCGAGAAGCAGTTCTTCGCCGCCGGCGAAATCGCCGACCAGGTCGCCGACGGCAACAGGGCGATCGTCGGGGTGATGCTGGAGTCGTTCCTGGTCGAGGGCCGCCAGGACCTGGTCCCGGGCGAGAAGCTCACCTACGGCCAGTCGATCACCGACGCCTGCATCGACTGGGAGAACACCGTCGCCGTGCTCGATCGCTTCGCCGCGGCGGTCGAGGCAAGACGCAGTTGAGCGAGATCCCCAGAGTCGCGGTCCTCGGGGTGGGCCTGATCGGAGGCTCGATCGGGCTCGCCGCGCGGCGGCGGCTCGACGCCGAGGTGGTCGGCTACGGGCGCACGCCGGCGACGCTCGCGCGGGCGGTCGAGATCGGCGCCCTCGACCGCGCCGCCGCCTCCGTCGCCGAGGCCTGCGACGGCGCCGACCTGGTCTTCTGCGCCGGCCCGGTCGGGGCCCTGCCGGCCCAGGCCGGGGAGGCCCTGGCGGCCTGTGGGCCCGAGACCGTGGTCACCGACGTCGGCTCGACCAAGGGCGAGCTGGTCGGCGCCCGCGGCGACGACGAGCGCTTCATCGGCGGCCACCCGCTGGCGGGGGCGGAGACGGCGGGGGTCGAGAACGCCCGCGCCGACCTCTTCGAGGGCGCCCGTTGGTACCTGACCCCGACAGAGCGCTCCAGCGGCGTCCTCTACGACCGCCTGCAGCGGACCGTCTCCGGCCTCGGCGCCCGCCCCCAGGCGATCGACCCGGCCGCCCACGACCGCCTGATGGCGACGATCAGCCACCTGCCGCACGTCGTCGCCAACACGCTCGCGGCGGATGCGGCGGCGGAGCTGACCCGCGACTCCGAGCGCCTGCCCGAGGTCGGCCCGAGCTTCCGCGACACGACCCGCGTCGCCGGCTCCAACCCGGCGATCTGGGCCGACATCTTCGCCAGCAACCGCGACGCCGTCGCCGACTCGGTCGAGTCGGTCGCGCGCCGGCTGGGCGAGGCCGCGGCGCTGATCCGCGGCGGCGACAGGGATGCGGTCGCCGCCTGGCACGCCGCCGCCGGCGAGGACCGCCGCCTGCTGCTCGAGTCCGATCTCGAGGCCGGGCCGCTGCGCGAGCTGCGCATCGTCGTCGCCAACAGGCCGGGGACGATCGCCGAGCTGGCGCTCAGCCTCGGCGAGGCCGGAGTCAACATCGAGGACATGGCGCTCTACCCGGCCCCCGACATGACCTCCGGCGCGGTTTCGCTCTGGGTGGCGGGGGACGAGCAGGCCGAGCGCGCCGCGGCGCTGGTCCGCGGGCTCGGCCACACGGTCAGCATCCTCGGCGCCGGGGAGTAGCGTCGCCTCCGTGACCCGCTTCGATCCATCCGGACCCCTGCGCGGCAGCCTGCGCCCGCCCTCGGACAAGTCGATCTCCCACCGGGCGGCGCTGATCGCGGCGATGGGGGAGGGCGAGACTCGGATCGAGGGTTACCTCGACGCAGCCGACACGAACTCGACGCTGGCCGCGGTGTCGAGCCTCGGCGCTGTCGAAATGGGCGTCGAGGAATCAACGGTGTCGGTTCCGGCAGGGCAGGACCTGGCCGCGGCACGAAGTGCATTGCCCGGGCGCGCGCTCGTCGTCCGCGGTGTCGGCCTGCACGGCCCGCGCCCGGCCGCGATCGACGTCGGCAACGCCGGCACCCTGCTGCGGCTGCTGCCGGGTTGGCTGGCCGGGCAGGACGGCGGCAGGTGGACGCTCGACGGCGACGACTCGATCCGCCGCCGGCCGGTTGACCGCATCGCCGCGCCGCTGCGCGAGATGGGCGCTGACCTGCGCTGCCGGGAAGAGCGGTTGCCGCCGCTGGGGATCCGCGGAATGCCACTGCGGGGAATCGAGTACGAGCTGCCGGTCGCCAGCGCCCAGATCAAGTCCTGCCTGCTCTTCGCGGGCCTGCTCGCAGCGGGCGAGACCCGCGTGGTCGAGCCACTGCCCACCCGCGACCACACCGAGCGGATGCTCGCCGCCGCCGGCGCCGACGTCAGCCGCGAGGACGCCCCCGGCGGGGGCGGGGCAGGCACCGTCGTGATCCGCCCGGCGGAGCGCCTGACGGTCGATCGCATCGTCGTCCCGGCCGACCTCTCCTCCGCTGCCTTCCTCTTCGTCGCCGGCCTCCTGGTCGGCGGCAGCGAGGTTCTGATCCAGGGCGTCGGCCTCAACCCGACCCGCACCGGCCTGCTGACGATCCTCGAGCGGATGGGGGCCGCGATCGAGTGCAGCGGCGGCGGCGAGGAGGGTGGCGAGCCGATCGGCGACCTGCGGGCGAGCGCCTCCGAGCTGCGCGCCACCGACGTCGGTGGCGCCGAGGTGCCGCTGGCGATCGACGAGCTGCCGCTGGTCGCCCTCGCCGCCTGCTTCGCCGAGGGCACGACGACGATCCGCGACGCCGCCGAGCTGCGCCGCAAGGAGTCCGACCGGATCGCCACCGTGAGCAGTGCCCTGAACGCGCTCGGGGGCCAGGTGGAGGCGACCGAAGACGGCATGGTCGTCGAGGGGACCGGGGGCCTGCGGGGCGGCGCGATCGATTCCCATGGCGATCACCGGATCGCGATGCTCGGCGCCGTCGCCGGCCTCGCCTCGCGCGAGGGCGTCGAGGTCGCCGGCATGGATGCCGCCGCGGTCAGCTACCCGGGGTTCGAGGCCGATCTGGCCTCGTTGCTCGGCAGCGGCGCCTGACCCGGCCGTCCCCGCGAACGCCACGCCTTTACGCTGGCGCCCGAATGGTTATCGCGATCGACGGCCCCGCGGGGGCCGGCAAGTCCTCCGTCGCACGCGCGGTGGCGGAGGAGCTCGGCTTCACCTACCTCGACTCCGGGGCGATGTACCGCTGCGTGGCGCTGGCCGCGCTCGAGGCCGGTGTCAGCCTCGATGACGGCGAGGCGTTGGCCGTGCTTGCCGGCGGGCTGGAGATCGAACTGGACGGGCGGCGCGCCCTGATCGCCACCCGCGACGTCAGCGCCGCGATCCGCGAGCCGGGCGTCACCGCCGCCGCCTCCCAGGTCTCCGTCCACGCCGCGGTGCGCGATGCGATGGTCGCTCGCCAGCGCCAGCTGATCGACGCCGGCAGCTACGTCGCCGAGGGCCGCGACATCGGCACCGTGGTCAGTCCCGACTCCCCTTTGAAGGTCTTCCTCACCGCCTCCGACGAGGAGCGCGCCCGCCGCCGCGCGGCGCAGACCGGGGAGGACTTCGAGTCCGTTCTCGACGCCCAGCGCCGCCGCGACGCCCGCGACACCAAGCGCGAGCACGGCGCCCTGCGCGCCGCCACCGACGCGGTCGAGCTCGATACCACGGACCTTGGTCTCGAAGAGGTCGTCGGCCGCATCGTCGCCCTGGCCCGAGAGCGGGGCCTGGCGTGATTGGCGCTTTTCGTCCGCTATGCGGACAGAAGGCGCCAAGGAGGAAGAGGGGACGATGAGCCGCCTGCCCGCCGTCGCCGTGGTCGGCTTCCCGAACGTCGGCAAGAGCACGCTCGTCAACCGCCTGGTCGGCGGCAGCGAGGCCGTCACCGCGGCCGAGCCGGGGGTGACCCGCGACCGCAAGCGCCTCGAGTGCGACTGGAACGGGCTCGCCTTCGAGCTGATCGACACCGGCGGCATCGACCTCGAGGACGAGGCCGAGCTGGCCCGCGACGTGCAGACCCAGGCGCGCCTGGCGATCGCCGAGGCCGACGCGGTGGTGATGGTCGTCGACGGCCGCGCCGGGCTGCGGGCCGGCGACGCCGAGCTGGCGAAGACGCTGCGCGGCGGCGACATCCCGGTCGTGGTCGCGGTCAACAAAGCCGACCGGCCCAACGACTTCGGCTTCACCGCCGAGTTCCACAGCCTCGGGCTGGGTGAGCCGCTGCCGCTCTCGGCGACCCACGGGCTCGGCACCGGCGACCTGCTCGACGCGATCGTCGAGAAGCTCGGCGACCTGCCGCCGCGGGTCGAGGACGACGACGCGGTCCGCATCGCCGTGATCGGCCGCCCCAACGTCGGCAAGTCCTCGCTGGTCAACGCCTTCCTCGGCTCCGACCGGGTGATCGTCTCCGACATCGCCGGCACCACCCGCGACTCGATCGACACCGAGCTCGAGGTCGACGGCCGGCGCACGATCCTGGTCGACACCGCCGGCCTGCGGCGCCGCTCCAAGGTCGCCGGCTCGATCGACTACTACGCGCAGCTGCGCTCCGAACGCGCGGTCGACCGCGCCGACGTCGCGATCGTCGTCTGCGACGCCTCCGAGGGCGTCACCTCGGAGGACCTGCGGGCCGCCGAGATGGCGATGAAGGCCGGCTGCGCGACCCTGCTGGTGCTCAACAAGTGGGACCTGACGACGACCGACATCGACGACGCTCGTGCCCGGGTCGAGCGCAAGCTGCGGCTGCGCCCCGCGGTCGTCACCTGCTCGGCGACGCGCGGGCGCAACGTGCCGGCGCTGCTGCCGCGGGCGCTGCAGCTGGCCGATCGCGCCGGCGAGCGCATCCCCACCCCGGAGCTGAACCGGTTCGTCGCCGGCGTCGTCGCCAAAACCCCGCCGCCCTCGCGCCGCGGCCGGCGCCTGCGGCTCTACTACGCGGCCCAGGTCGGCGAGCGGCCGGTGCGGGTGGCGATCCAGGTCAACGACCGCAAGCTGATCATCCGCGACTGGGCCTATCACCTGGAGAACCGCATGCGCGAGGCGTATGGCCTCGAGGGGGTGCCGCTGGTGATCGACTTCGTGCCGCATACGGGGCGCCGCGGCCGGCCTGACTGAGCCCGGCGACCCTGCCGCGGATTCCTCTAGGCTTTCCGGCCATGCCTACTTCCAAGCCACTCGCCGAGGGCGAGCACCTGTTCACGTCCGAGTCGGTGACCGAGGGTCACCCCGACAAGGTCGCCGACCAGATCTCCGACGGGGTCCTGGACGCGATCATGGCCGAGGACCCGGGCGGCCGCGTCGCCTGCGAGACCCTGGTCAACACCGGCATGGCCGTCGTCTCGGGGGAGATCTCGACCGACGTCCATCTCGACATCCCCGAGCTCGTCCGCGAGACGATCCGCGGGATCGGCTACGACCGTGGCGAGTACGGCTACAACTGCGATCACATCTCCGTCCTGGTCTCGCTCGACAAGCAGTCGCCCGACATCGCCCAGGGCGTCGACGCCGCCTACGAGACCCGCGTCGACCCCTCCGACGACGACGAGCTCGACATCGCCGGGGCCGGCGACCAGGGGATGATGTTCGGCTACGCCAGCGACGAGACCGAGGCGCTGATGCCGATGCCGATCCACATCGCCCACCGGCTCGCCGAGCGCCTCGCCGCCGTCCGCAAGGACGAGTCGCTGGCCTACCTCGGCCCCGACGGCAAGACCCAGGTCACGGTCCGCTACGCCGACGGCCGCCCGGTCGCGATCGAAAAACTGCTGATCTCCACCCAGCACGCCGAGGGGGTCGACTCCCAGGCGACGATCAAACCCGACCTCTGGGAGAACGTCGTCCTGCCGGTGCTCGAGGCCGAGGTTCCCGGCCTCTATGACGCGGGCGAGCTGCGTGACGACTTCCTCGTCAACCCGACCGGCAAGTTCGTGATCGGCGGCCCGGTCGGCGACGCCGGCCTGACCGGCCGCAAGATCATCGTCGACACCTACGGCGGCATGGCCCGCCACGGCGGCGGCGCCTTCTCCGGCAAGGACCCGTCCAAGGTCGACCGCTCGGCCGCCTACGCGGCCCGCTACGTGGCCAAGAACGTCGTCGCCGCCGGCCTCGCCGAGCGCTGCGAGGTCCAGGTCGCCTACGCGATCGGCGTCGCCCACCCGGTCTCGCTGATGGTCGAGACCTTCGGGACAGGCAGGCTGCCCGACTCGCAGATCTCGCGCCTGGTCGAAGCCGAGTTCGACATGCGCCCCGGCGCTTTCCGCCGCTACCTCGACCTGCACCGCCCGATCTTCCAGAAGACGGCTGCTTACGGGCACTTCGGTCGGGAGGATGGGGACTTCAGCTGGGAGAAGACCGACCGCGCCGACGCCCTCCGGGCCGCCGCCGGCCTCGAGACCGCCGCCGCCTAGCTCCAGGGGGAGCCAAAACCGCCGCCAACTTCAGGCGCTGGGCGGCTGAGGCTCACCCAGTCCGTGCGTGCCGGCGGCATTCGCGCCGGTTGCCTGATCGACGTTGTGGACGACGCCGGCCGGGTCGGCGACTCCCACGAAGACGAAGTTGTAGTCGTCGGTGGCGGCGGTGTCGAAGTCGACGTCGCCGATCTGCATCAGGCGCTGGTAGACGGTCTGGCGGTAGTTGACGTTCTGGACCCGCTCGAGGCGGGTCTCCTGGATCTCCCGCGAGACGATGCCGCGCTTGATGTTGAGGCGGCGGTTGGTGATCGTGTAGGTCGTCGCCACGCGCTTGACGAAGCCGACGAGGACGGCGAGGGCGATCAGCACCAGCACGACCAGGAAGACGGTGGCGCTGCCGGCGCCGATCAGCTTGACGATGACGCCGATCACCGCGGCGATCACGATCCCTTTGAGGTAGAAGCCGAGAATCGCCCGCCAGGAGGGGTGGCCCTGGAAGATGACCTGCTCTCCGGGGCTGAGATTGAGGCTCACGGCGGGCAGCATATGCCTTCCGACGGCGGCCCGCCAGGGCTTCAACGCGCGCCGTCCCCGCCCGGCCATACCCTCGCCGGATGGCCATCCTCAGGATCGAGCCGCTGACCACCGCCCGCGCTCTGCGGGGCCCGTTCGACTACCGCCGGCCGGAGGCGATGGAGGATCTCGAGGTCGGCAGCGTGGTCCGGGTGCCGTTTGGCCCGCGCAAGCTGCTGGGCGTCGTCGTCGGGTTGGCCGAGGCCTCGGAGATCCCGCCGGAGCGGCTCGCCGAGCCGATCGAGGCGCTCGAGTCCGGCGCCCCGGCGGAGCTGGTCCGGCTCGGCCTCTGGGTCGCCCGCGAGTACTGCTCGACGCCCTCGCGCGGCCTGCAGCTGGTGCTGCCGCCGGGAACCGGGACCGGGAAGGGGCGCACGGTCCGCTCCAAGGTCGAGCTGCGGGCGGAGATCCTGCCCGCCGGGGAGGCGGCGCTGGACGGCGGAGAGCGGCTTGGCGCCAAGCAGCGGGCGGTGCTGGAGGCGCTGCGCGCTGGCGAGATGTCGAGCGGCGAGCTGGCGACGGCGGTCGGCTCCGACCGCCAGACGCTGCGCCGGCTCGAGCAGCGCCAGCTGGTCGCGACCCGCAACTCACGCCTGCGCCGCGCCCCCGCCGGCTCCAGCCTCGCGGCCCCCGCCGACCGCCCCCATCTGCTGCCCGAGCAGGAGCGGGCGGTCGAGTCGATCGTCGCCGCCCTCGACGGCGACGCCGGGGCGCCGCGGATGCAGCTGCTGCACGGGGTCACCGGCTCGGGCAAGACCGAGGTCTACCTGGCCGCGGTCGAGGCGGCGCTGGCTCGGGGCCGCGGGGCGATCGTGCTCGTCCCCGAGATCGGCCTGGCACCTCAGGCCGTGGCGCGCTTCCGGGCCCGGCTCGGCGACCGCTTCGCCGTCCTCCACTCGGCCCTCTCTGCCGGCGAGCGCTACGACGAGTGGCGGCGCCTGCGCAGCGGCGAGGCCAGCGTCTGCGTCGGCCCTCGCTCCGCCGTCTTCGCCCCCGTCCGCGAGCTCGGCCTGATCGTCATCGACGAGGAGCACGACCCCTCCTACAAGCAGGAGGGCGACCCCTGGTACGACGCCCGCACCGTCGCCCGCCGTCGCGCCGAGGACTGCGGCGCGGTGCTGGTCGCGGGCACCGCGACGCCGCGCCCGGAGGCCTGGCTGGAGCTGCCGCGCCTGGAGCTGCCGCGGCGGGTCGATGGCCGCCGCCTGCCGCCGGTCGAGCTGGTCGACATGCGCGGTGCCGACCCGCGCACCGGGCCGCTGCATCCCGACACCTGGGAGGCTCTGGAGGGCGTCCGCCGCGCCGGCGCCAAGGCGATCGTGATGATCAACCGCCGCGGCTTCGCCCCCTGGCTGACCTGCCGCTCCTGCGGCCATCACTGGGACTGCCCCAACTGCGACGTCTCGCTGATCGTCCACCGCCACGGCGGCCGCCTCGTCTGCCACCACTGTGCCCATGTGGAGCCCGCTCCCCGGGCCTGTCCGCAGTGCGCCTCGACGACGCTCTCCCAGGCCGGCGCCGGGACCGAGCGGATCGAGGCGCTGCTGGCCGAGCGCCTGCAGCCGATGCCGGTCTTTCGCCTCGACTCCGACACCGCCGCCGAACGCGGCGCCCACGCCCGCATCCTCGCCCGCTTCGGCGAGGCCCGCAGCGGCGTCCTCGTCGGCACCCAGATGGTCGCCAAGGGCCATGACTTCCCGGAGGTGACGCTGAGCGCGATCCTCGACGCCGACGCGACCCTGCGCTTCCCCGACTTCCGGGCCGAGGAGCGGACCTTCGCGATGGTCGCGCAGCTGGCCGGGCGCAGCGGCCGCGGCGAGGCCGGGGGAGAGGTGATCGTCCAGACCCTGGCCCCGAACGCCTCGAGCATCGAGCACGCCGCCCGCCACGACTCCGCCGGCTTCCTCGCCGGCGAGCTCGAGCGTCGGCAGATGCTGCGCTACCCGCCCTACTCGCACCTGGTCCGGATCGGCCTCAACGCCGAGCAGGAGGCGCGCGTGGAAACCGCCGCCGGGACCGTCGCCGGCGAGTTGCGCGAGGCGCTGCCGGCGGGCTCGGAGCTGCTCGGCCCGGCGCCGATGTTCCGCGTCCGCAACCGCCACCGCCGCCGCATCCTGATCAAGGCCAGCGACCGCGAGGCGACCGTCGACGCGGTCCGCGGCGTGGTCGAGCGCCGCGCCGCCGACCGCTCGCTCAAAGACGTGGCGATCGGCGTCGACGTCGACCCGCAGTGATGCCCACCGGGTGCCCCGCCCCAGCGCTTTAAACTCAGGCCCGGATGAGCGACGGAATCGAAACCGACGAGACCGACCGCGAGGAGAGCCGGCTCGAAGCGGAGCTGCTCGAGCGCCGCGAGGTGGCGCTCTCGCACGTCGTCAAGTTCGGCGATCCGGTCCTCAAGAGCGTGGCCTCGCCGGTCGCCGAGTTCGGCCCTGGGCTGCGGGCCGAGGTCGAGCGGATGATCGCGATCATGCGCGACGGGATGGGCGTCGGCCTCGCCGCCACCCAGCTCGGCGTGCTGCGCCGCCTGCTCGTCTTCCAGGCCGGCCCGGACGGCGAACCGACCGCCCTGGTCAACCCCGTGATCGAGTGGATGTCGGACGAGTGCTCGCTGGCCGAGGAGGGTTGCCTCAGCCTGCCGCGGGTCTCGATGGACGTCGAGCGCCCGCTGCACGCTCGCTTCAGCGGCTACGACGCCGAGGGCGGGGCGGTGAAGATCGAGGCCTCGGGCCTCGAGGCGCGCGTGCTCCAGCACGAGATCGACCACCTCGACGGGGTCCTGATCCTCGATCGCACCGAGCGCAAGCAGCGCAAGGGCGCCCTGCGGGCGCTGCGCGAGGGCGGCAGCTACAGCCCCGACGAGGACGAGCAGATCGCCGGGGACGACGGCGAGCTTCGCGAGCCGCGCACCGACGCGTGAAAGCGGTCTACCTCGGCACCTCCGACTTCGCCGCCACCGTCCTGCGACGGCTGGCCGGTTCGGCGCACAAGCCGGCGCTCGTCGTCACCCCGCCCGACAGCCGCCGCGGCCGCGGCCGCCAGGAGCTGCCGCCGCCGACCGCCGAGGCGGCGACGGAGCTGGGGATCGAGCTGCTGCAGGCCGGGAACGTCAACGAGGGCGAGGCCCTGGAGCGGATCCGCGCCGCCGAGCCCGACGTCGTCATCGTCTGCGCCTTCGGCCAGCTGATCCGCGAGCCGCTGCTCTCCGAGCTCCCGATCCTCAACGTGCACCCCTCGCTGCTGCCGCGCTGGCGCGGCGCGGCGCCGATCGAGCGGGCGATCATGGCCTGCGACCCGCGCACCGGCGTCTGCGTGATGAAGCTGACCGCGGGGCTCGACTCCGGCCCGGTGGCGCTGCGCTCGGAGGTGCCGATCGACGCCGACACCGACTACGAGGCACTCTCCTCGACCCTGGCCGGGATCGGCGGCGAGCTGCTGGTCCGGGCGCTCAACCTGCGGGCCGAGGGCGGGCTCGAGTTCGAGGAGCAGGACGAGGCCGCGGCGACCTACGCCGAGAAGATCGACCCCGCCGAGCGCCGGCTCGACCCCTCGCGCCCGGCGGCCGAGCTGGCCGCCGCGGTGCGCGGCCTGACGCCTCACATCGGCACCTACCTGGAGACCGCCGACGGCGAGCGGCTCGGTGTCCGCCGCGCCCGCGCCGTCGACGTCAGCGTCAAGACCGGCGCCGTCAAGTCCGAGTGGGGCGCCCTGCTGATCGGCTGCTGCCGCGGCGCCCTGCGGCTGGAGGTGGTGCAGCCGCCGGGCGGCAAGCCGATGCCGGTGGACGCCTACCTGCGCGGCCACTCGCTGCCGAAGCTTTCGTGATCGCCCCGGCCCGCTCGCTCGCCTTCACGACGATCCGCGAGACCTTCGAGGACGGCGCCTTCACCGAGCGCGCCTTCCGTGCCGGCGCCGACCGGCTGGGGATCGCCGGGCGCGAGCGCGCCCAGGCGCAGCGGCTCGCCTTCGGCGCCGTACAGCGCCGCGGCACGTCGGATGCCGCAATCGAACGGCTGGCCGGGCGCTCGACCCGGCTGCTCGACCCGCCGGTGCTCGCCGCCCTGCGGCTCGGCCTCTACGAGCTGCTCTTCTCCGACGGCACGCCCGACCACGCCGCCGTCGACCAGGCGGTCGAGCTGGTCAAGGGCGCCGGCGCCGCCCACGCGTCCGGCCTCGTCAACGCCGTCCTGCGCCGCGCCGGACGCGAGCGGGGCGAGCTCACCACGGCCCTGCTCGAGGACGACTCGACCGCCGCCAAGGCGGCCGTGGCCCACTCGGCCCCGACCTGGCTGGCGGACATGTGGTGGCGCGAGCTCGGCGCCGAGGTGGCGCGGCCGCTGCTCGCCGCCTGCAACGAGCCGGCCGAGGTGGCGATGCGGGTCAACCTCGCCCGGGCCGATCGCGAGGCGGCGCTGGCGCAGCTGCACGAGGCCGGGGTCGAGGCGCGTGCCGCCGACTCGCCCTGGCCGCTGGCGGCGCCGGAGTCGATCGTGATCTCCGGACGGACCGGGACCACGGTCCCGGAGTTGATCGAAGCCGGAATCCTGACCCCGCAGAGCCGCGGCTCGGCTGGAGTGGTCGAGGTGCTCGATCCCCAGGAGGGGGAGCATGTGCTCGACCTCTGCGCCGGCCCCGGGATCAAGACCGGCCAGATCGCGGCGCGGATGGGCGATCGCGGCGAGGTGATCTCGGTCGAGCTCGACCCGACCCGGGCGGTCGAAGTCGCCGAGCAGTCCCAGCGCCTCGGCCTGCGCAGCGTCACCGTGATCGAGGCCGATGCGGCCGCGATGGAGATGGCGCCCGGCTTCGACCGGGTGCTGCTCGACGCGCCCTGCTCGGACCTCGGCGCCCTCGCCTCGCGCCCGGACGCCCGCTGGCGCAAAACCCCGAAGGCGATCGGGCGCCTGGTCGAGATCCAGGACCGCGCCCTGCGCGGCGCCGCCCGGGTGCTGCGGCCGGGCGGCGTGCTCGTCTATGCGACCTGCACGATCTCCCGCCACGAGAACGAGGACCGCGTCGCGGCGCTGCTCGCCGCGTCGGAGGCGGGCGAGCTGCCGCGGCTGGAGCTGGAGGACCTCGGGCCCCGCGCGCCGGGCCTCGCCTCGCCGCTCGAGCCGCGCTGCCTGCAGCTCCGCCCCGACCGCGACCGCACCACCGGTTTCTTCATCAGCCGCCTGAAGCGGCATGATTAGACGATGAGCGAGTCTGGGGATGCCGGAACCGGCGGCGGCACCACGCTTGGGCGGGCACCCTGCCCGAACTGTGGCGAGCCCTGGCTGCGCCCGACCCAGCTGCCGGGCCGCCTGCGCTGCGTCAACTGCCTCAGCCGCTTCGAACTCGTCTCCCAGTGCCCCAACTGCGGCGAACACCAGACGATCGCGCGGATGAGCCACACCGAGGACATGCAGTGCCAGTCCTGTGGCTCCTCGATGCTGCGAGTGGCCTGAGTAGGCTGACGCCCATGAGCGAGCGGATGAGCGAGCTGATCGAGTCCCCCCGGGTTGCCCCGTCGATCCTCTCGGCCGATTTCGGGAAGCTGGGATCCCAGGTCGTCGAGGTGATGGACGCCGGGGCGCGGGTGATCCACTTCGACGTGATGGACGGCCATTTCGTGCCGCCGATCACGATCGGGCCGCTGGTCCTCGGCGGGATCGCCGATCAGGTCCACGCGGCGGGCGGCGCGATCGACGTCCACCTGATGATCGAGGCGCCGGAGCGCCAGATCGCCGAGTTCGCCGCCGCCGGCGCCGACTCGATCAGCTTCCACGAGGAGGCGACGCCACACACTCACCGCACCCTCGGCGCGATCCGCGAGCTCGGCTGCCTGGCCGGGATCGCCCTCAACCCCGGCACCCCCGCCGAGGCGCTCTCGGCGCTGGGCGGCAGCGCGGATGTGGTCCTCTGCATGTCGGTCAACCCCGGCTGGGGTGGCCAGTCCTTCATCGAGTCCTCGCCGGCCAAGGTCGAACGCCTGCGTCAGCTCGTCGGCGACGCCCGGATCGAGGTCGACGGCGGCATCGACACCGTCACCGCCGGCCCGATCGCCGCCGCCGGCGCCTCCCTCTTCGTAGCCGGCTCCGCCATCTTCGGCGCCGCCGATCCCGCCGCCGCTTACGTCGATATTGCCGCCGCCGCTGGCGCTGTTTGAATCACGAAGCAGGTTCTGAGACCAAGCAGATCAAGGACGCAGGGAGCGAAGTGTGCTCTGCACATGAGCGACCGAGGACGCCGATATGCGCCGGTCTCAGGGCCTGCCCCTCGTTATCAACGCCCCCGTGACCTCCTGCCACCAGGCTCGTTCCGCCTGGTCGACGCCGGGACGGGCGGCGCGGCGCTCGCACCAGCCCGCCAGCGCCCGGCGCCCTCCGATCGCGATCACGTCGTCGCCGGTCACCGCGTAGCGGCCGTCGGCCAGCGCCGCCATCGCCCCGACCCCGTCGCGGCGGCTGCGCAGCACCGCCAGCACCGGGATCCCGTCGACCTCGACCAGCGCCTGGGGGTCGTCGCCCTCGCGCGCCGGCCGCACCGTGAAGATCTGCGAGGCCGCGCGATGCGGCATCTGCGGCGGCGGTGGCCGGCCGACCGGGCCCTTGGTCCAGACCTTGGTCATCGCCTCGACCTCCTCGCGCAGCTCGCTGCGGACCAGCACGTGGAGCTCGTCGCCCTCGCGCATTTCGGTCGAGCCGCGGGGTGGGATCGCGTGCCCGTCGCGGACGATCACGTTGACCAGCGCCTCGCGCGGCAGCTCCAGCTCGCGCACCCTGTGGCCCGCCGCCGCCGCTCCTGGCGGCAGCCGGTAGGCGATCACGTCGCCGCCCATGCGACGGATCCGCCCCGACTCGAGCAGCCGCCGCGGCAGCGCCGGCTCGTCCGTGGTCAGGCCGAGCCGCTTCGCCAAAGGCTCGAAGCTGGCCCCCTGGATCAGGGTCGAGGTGACGACGACGAAGAAGACGATCGCGAACTCTTCGCGGCCGCTGCCGACCCCGGCGACGACCGGGAAGGTGGCGAGCCAGATCGGCGTCGCCCCGCGCAGGCCGGCCCAGCCGAGCATCAGGCGCTCGCGCAGGTCCAGCGAGGCGAAGGCGGTGGCGATGAAGGCGGCGACCGGGCGGGCGACGAAGATCAGCGCCGCCGACAGCGCCAGCCCCTTCAGCGCCACGTCGGCCAGGGCGCTGGGGAAGACCAGCAGCCCGAGCAGGATGAAGAGGGCGATCTGGGCGACCCAGCCGAGCCCCTCGTGGAAGGAGACGACGGTGCGGCGGGCAGGGATGTTGCCGGAGCCGAGCGCCAGCGCGGTCAGGTAGACGGCGAGCAGGCCGGAGCCGTGGGCGACCTCGGCGACGCCGTAGGCGAGGCCGGCGATGGCGATCGTCGCGACCGGGTAGATCCCGTCGGTCGGCAGCCGCACCGCGGTCAGCGCGGCGACCGCGGTGCGGCCGAAGACGTAGCCGATCGCGACGCCGAGGACCAGCTTCAGGGCCAGCAGACCGAGCATGTCCTCGATCCCGTAGCCGGGCTGCTGGATCCATTCGATGAAGCCGATCACCAGCAGCAGCGCCACCGGGTCGTTCATCCCCGACTCGCCCTCGAGCGAGCGGGCCAGCCGCTTCTCCAGGGTCGAGCGGCGCAGCACGGCGAAGATCGCAGCCGAGTCGGTGGCGGCGACGGCGGAGCCGACCAGCATCCCCTCGAGGGTGCTGAGCCCGAAGATCAGCTTCGCCGCGAGCCCGGCGATCAGCGCCGTCAGCAGGGTTCCCAGCGTCGCCAGCGAGGCCGCCGTGCCGAGCACCGGCCGGATCTCCGACCAGCCCGCGGTCAGGCCGCCCTCGAAGATGATCAGGACCAGGGCGACCGTGCCCAGGGTCCGGGCCAGGCCCGGTTCGTTGAAGTGGATCCCGCCGATCCCCTCCGAACCGGCCAGCATCCCCAGCCCGAGGAAGATCAGCAGCCCGGGTATCCGCAGCCGCTCGGCCAGCAGCGCCCCGACGATCCCGGCCGCGAGCAGGGCGCCGGCGATCAGGATCAGGTCGGCGTCGTGTCCACCCATCGACGGACCCTAGATGATCGATTCCCGCCTGCAGGCAGGCCGCGGCCCCGGCCTCAGACCTGCTCGTCCAGCATCGCCAGGCGCGCCTCCAGCTCCTCGCCCGAGCCCGGCTGCGGCACGTCCTCGGCCCGCTCGTGCGGGCGGCGGTAGACGTAGTAGAGGAGCGCGAAGAGAACCCCGGCGGCGAGCAGGAAGCCGATCTCCACCCGGCGGAACTCGTTGCTGACCAGCGGCACGAAGTTCCAGCCGATGAAGAGGGCGGCGCAGGTGATCCAGCGCACCGAGGCACGCCGCACCTGGCCCTGGGCGATGCAGGCCTGGTTGACCGTCACCGAGCAGAGGTAGAGCCCCATCCCGAGCGAGACCAGCAGCAACCCGGGGCGGTCGTAGGTGAACTTGTTGCTGAAGGCGATCTGCATCAGCTTCGGCCCGGCGATCAGGACCACGACCAGCACCAGCGCGGTGAAGGCGGCGATGCCCAGCAGCACGATCCGCACCGTTTTGCCGAATTCGCGCGCGCTCTGCTCGGTTTCGCTGGCGTGGAGCTTGGTCAGGTGGGGCAGGATGCTGGTCGAGACCGACTGGAACAGCTGCAGCGGCGCCCGCGCCAGCATCAGCACGTTGAAGATGAAGCCCGCCGCCGCGGCGCCCTGGAGCCCGCGGGTGATCAGCGGCCCGGCGTTGAGGAAGGCCTGTTCGCTGAACATGATCAGCAGCACCCCGGCCGCGAAGCCGCCGCCCTCGGCGAAGGAGAACTTCTCGCCAACCGGCATGTCCTCCGCTTCGCGTCCGGGCATGCCGGGCGATCCTCGCTTCTCTTTTTGCGCCCGCCGGGCAAAGGCGAAGGGGACGACCAGCAGGCTCAGGGCCGGCGCGGCGGTGATGCCGATCGCCACCGCCGACTGGCCGCTCAGGACGCTGACCGCGACCAGCACCGCGAAGATCGTGCGGAAGCAGGATTCGGAGAGGATCAGCGCCACGAACAGGCCGAAGCGCTGCTGGCCGGCGAGGAAGCCCCGCGCGAAGTAGCTCGCCGCGTAGAAGAGGACCGAGGAGAAGAAGACCCAGTAGAGGGTTTCGTTGCCCTCCAAGAGGCTGTTCTGGATCGGCCCGCGCAGGGCCAGGGCGACGACGGTGAAGAACAGCGAGAGGCCGAGCTGGATCGTCGAGGCGACCCGCATCGGCTGCCCGATTGGCTGCCCTTTCGCCATCCGCTCGGAGATGTGCCGGGAGAGCAGCTGTTCGATCGGCCGGTAGAGGGTCGAGATCGTGATGAAGACCGCCGACCAGAGCACCGTGATCTGCCCGTAGTCGGGTTTGGAGAGGACGTGCGAGGCGATCAGGAAGTAGGCGTAGGTGACGACGCCGGTGAGGCCGACGCCGACCGCCAGGAAGCTCGCGGTCTTGCCGTAGTCGGCGCCGCTCTCCGCCGCGCCGGTGCTCGGGGCGCCGCCGTTCGCGGGCTCCGCGCTCACCGCTTCTCCTCGGCGCCGCGCTCGTAGTGGGAGGGCTCGACGCCGAGCGCCAGCTCGACCCGCCGCACCCGCTCGAAGACCCGCTGGGTCATCACCCGCTGCCCGGCCAGCAGGTCGCCGATGATGCCGAGCGCGAACAGCTGCACGGCGGCGATGAAGAGGACGGCGCCGAGGATCAGCGACTGGATGTGGCCGTTGCTGCGGCCGTTGAAGACCCAGTCGATCAGGAAGGGCAGCCAGGCCACCAGGGCCGCCAGCAGGACGACTGCGCCGGCTGTCGCGAAGGCGCGCAGCGGCTCGTAGCGGGCGTAGATCCGCAGGATCGCCGGGCCGTTGCGGCGCACGTAGGCGCCGGTCGAGTCGAACAGCCGCGACTCCCGCGTCTGCGGGTTGGTCCCGACCGTGACCTGGTCGACCGCGACCAGCATCTTGCCGGCCTGGATCAGGCTCTCCAGCGTGTAGGTGAAGTTGTCGACGACCGAGAGCTGCAGGGCCGCCTCGCGGTTGTAGGCGCGGAAGCCGGAGGTGGTGTCGGTGACCGCGGTCCCCGAGAGCCGCCGCACGACCCAGCTGCCGAGCCGCTGCAGGCCCTTTTTGGAGCCGGAGAAATGGTCGATCTGGCCGACCTGGCGATCACCGACCACCATGTCGGCCTCGCCGGCGAGGATCGGTGCGACCAGCTTCGCCACGTCGGCGCCCTGGTACTGGTTGTCGGCGTCGGTGTTGACGACGATGTCGGCGCCGAGCTTCAGGCATGCATCCAGCCCGGCCTGGAAGCCGGCGGCAAGGCCCTTGTTGTTGGTCAGGCGGACGATGTGCTCGACCCCGTGCTCGCGGGCGACCTCGACGGTGCGGTCGGTCGACCCGTCGTCGATGACGAGCAGCTCGACGGTCTCGATGCCGGGGATCTCGCGGGGGAGATCGGCGATCGTCGCGGGGAGCGTCTGCTCCTCGTTGAGGCAAGGAATTTGGATGATCAGCTTCATATGGCGGGTCGATCAGGGTATTTGCGCACCCGGCGCGCGGGAGCCTCCAGAGGAGAGGCCTGCGGGCGGGCAAGTATGTCCGTTCTCGACCTCTCCCCTGGAGTCACACGCGCGAGGGGCGTAGAATTGCGGCTGATTGACTCGTCAATCGGCTCGATGAACAGCCAGGTCACAACCGTGGATCAAGCCCATCTCAGGCGGGCGCTGGAGCTTGCTGAGCGCGGGCGCGGGCGGGTGAGCCCGAACCCGCTGGTCGGGGCGGTGATCGTGCGGGACGGCGAGGTCATCGGTGAGGGGTTTCATGCCGAGTTGGGGGGGCTCCATGCGGAGCGGGCTGCTCTGGGGGATTGCCGGGAGTGGGGGGAGGACCCGGCGGGGGCGACGATGTACGTGACCTTGGAGCCCTGTGCGCATCAGGGGCGGCAGCCGCCGTGTGTCGAGGCGATCTTGGAGGCGGGGATCGGACGGGTCGTGATCGCCTCCGAGGACCCGACCGAGAAGGCCTCCGGGCGTGGGCCGGGGATTCTTCGCGATGGGGGCGTCGATGTCGCGTTTGCGGCCGGGGCGGAGGCCACCGCGGCACGGCTGCTCAATCAGCCGTTTCGCAAGCACACCCGCACCGGCCTGCCGCTGGTGACTCTGAAGCTGGCGATGTCGCTCGACGGGCAGACCTCGACCGCGCCCGGCGACTCGCCCTGGATCTCCGGCGAGCTCAGCCAGGCCCTGGTCCACCGCTGGCGCGGCGAATCGGACGCGATCGCCGTCGGCATCGGCACCGTTCTCGCCGACGACCCCCTGCTCACCGCCCGCCACCCGGAACTGACCCGTCAGCCGGTCCGCATCGTCTTCGACTCCCAGGCCCGCCTTCCGCTCGGCTCCCAGCTGATGACCACCCTCGATCAATCCACGGTCCTGGTGGTCGCCTCCACCGAGGCGGACCCGGCCCGCACCGGTGCGCTCAGGGCCGCCGGCGCCGAAACCCTCATCGTCGGCGGCCCGACCCCTGCCGACCGCATCGCCTCCGCCCTCGCGGACCTCGGCCGCCGCGAAATCACCAGCCTCTTCCTGGAGGGCGGCCAAACCCTCGCTTCCGCCTTCGCGTCAGCCGACCAACTCGACGAGTCCCGAGTCTTCATCGCGCCGGTCCTGCTGGGAAGTGCTGGAGACGCTTCGCGCGCGCGAGGTCCGGAGGGGGAGGCCGAGAACGAATACCTCGCCCGCAGGCTTCCCCCTCCGGACCTCGCGCCACGCCACGCCCTGTCCTCCGCCTCCGAGCCCGTCGGCCCCGACACCCTGATCACGGCCCGCTTCAAGGAGTGGTGACGTGTTCACGGGCCTGATCCAGGACGTCGGCAACGTCGAATCCCTTGACTCCGGAGCCGACGGCGCGCGCCTCCAGATCGCCACGACCCTGGCGCCGCAGATCGCCCTCGGCGACTCCGTCGCCGTCAACGGCGTCTGCCTCACCGCGATCTCCGTCGACGCCGGCGGCTTCGCCACCGAGGCGATGAACCAGACGCTCGAGGTCACCGCCCTCGGCGCCGTCGGGGCCGGCGCCCGCGTCAACCTGGAGCTGGCGATGCAGGCCTCCGACCGCCTCGGCGGCCACATCGTCCAGGGCCACGCCGACGGGGTCGGCACGGTCGTCGCGGTCACGGAGGACGGCTTCGCGCGGCGGCTCCGGGTCGGCCTCGCGCCGCAGCTGATCCGCTACGCCGTCGACAAGGGCTCGATCACCCTCAGCGGGGTCAGCCTCACGATCGCGGTGCTCGATGCCGATTGGGTCGAGGTGTCATTGATCCCGGAGACCCTGGAGCGAACGAATCTTGGCAGCGCCTCGGCGGGCGACAAGCTCAACGTCGAGTGCGACATCGTGGCGAAGTACGTGGAGCGGTTGGTGGCACCATTCGCTGGAAAGGAGCGAGCGTGAGTCAGGTGACGGAGAGTCAGAACAAGGACGCAGCGACCGAGGCGGGGGAGAGCCCCTTCTCGACGATCGAGGAAGCGCTCGAAGAGATCCGCCGCGGCCGCATGGTCGTCGTCTGCGACAGCGAGGACCGCGAGAATGAGGGCGACCTGGTGATGGCGGCTCAGTTCGCCACCCCCGAGGCGGTCAACTTCATGGCCAAGGAGGCGCGCGGGCTGATCTGCCTGACGCTGACCGCCGAACGCTGCGAACGGCTCGGCCTCAACCTGATGGCCGCGAAGAACGAGGCGCCGCTGCAGACCGCCTTCACGGTGACGATCGAGGCCGCCGGCGGCGTCAGCACCGGCATCTCCGCCCACGACCGCGCCCACACGGTCCAGGTCGCGATCGACCCCAACTCGGGTGCCCGCGACATCGTCGTCCCCGGCCACATGTTCCCGCTGCGGGCCAAAGACGGCGGGGTCCTCGAGCGCACCGGCCACACCGAGGCCAGCGTCGACCTCGCCCGCCTCGCCGGCCTCACGCCCGCTGGCGTCATCTGCGAGGTGATGAACGACGACGGCACCATGGCCCGGGTCCCGGACCTGATCCCGTACTGCCGCAAGCACGGCCTGAAGATGTGCACCGTCGCCGACCTGATCGCCTACCGGCGCCGCACCGAGAAGCTGGTCGAGCGCGTCGTCGCGACGGCGCTGCCGACCTCCTTCGGTGACTTCACCGCGGTCGGCTACCGCTCCCTGGTCGACGACAAACACCACGTGGCGATGGTCAAAGGCGACGTCGACGGGGCCGAGGACGTGCTCGTCCGTGTGCACAGCGAGTGCCTCACCGGCGACGTCTTCCACAGCATGCGCTGCGACTGCGGCGACCAGCTGGCGGCGGCGCTGGCGATGATCGAGGAGGAGGGCCAGGGCGTCCTCCTCTACCTCTCCCAGGAGGGACGGGGGATCGGCCTGCTGAACAAGCTGCGCGCCTACAAACTGCAGGAGGAGGGCGCCGACACCGTCGAGGCCAACCTCAAGCTCGGCCTGCCCGCCGACCTGCGCGACTACGGGATCGGCGCCCAGATCCTCGGCGACCTCGGCCTGACCAGCATCCGCATCCTCACCAACAACCCGAAAAAGATCGTCGGCCTCGAGGGCTACGGGCTCTCGGTCACCGAACAGGTCCCGATCGAGGCCGATCCCAACACCCACAACGAGGCCTACCTGCGCGCCAAGCGCGACAAGATGGGCCACTCGCTGCACCACCAGGGCCTCGGCCTCGACGAGGAGATGATCCACGACGAGGAGCAGCGCGACGCGAAGGCCGAGGATGGCTGAGGCCGGCGCCTTCCTCGAGCAGTTCAGCGCCGAGGAGCGCGGCGCCCTGGCGCCGCTGAGCTTCGCCGTCTGCGTCGGGCGCTTCTACGAGGACCTGGCCCAGCGCCTCGTCGCCGGCGCCCAGCAGGGCTTCGAGCTCGCCGGCGTCCCGGCCGACAGCGTCACCGACGTCTCCGTCCCCGGCGCCTACGAGCTGCCCTTCGCGGCGAAGCTGTTCGCCGGCGGCGGCGAGTACGCCGGCATCGCCTGCCTTGGCGTCGTCATCCGCGGCGAGACCGACCACTACGACTTCGTCTGCGCCGAGGCCGCCCGCGGCATCCAGGACGTGCAGCTGGAGACCGGCGTCCCCTGCGCCTTCGGCGTGATCACCTGCGACAACATGGAGCAGGCCCTGGCCCGGGCCGGCGGCGGCAAGCGCGACCAGGGCCGCAACGCCGCCCTCACGGTTGCCCGCATGGCCCTGCTGAAGCGCCAGCTCTCCTGACTGGGTAGCATCCAGCGCTCGATGGCCAAGGTATGTCACAGCTGCGGCAAGGGACCGGCGTTCGGCCAGTCCCGAAGCCACTCGATGGTCGCGACCAAGCGGCGCTTCGATCCGAACCTGCAGAAGGTGCGGATCCAGGAGAACGGGCGCCCCCTGCGCGCTTACGTTTGCACGCGCTGTCTGAAGTCGAACAAGGTCACCAAGGCGGCCTAACTCCGTAGTGCGGTGCGGGGGAGGCAACCGACACCCCGCGCTCCCTGTTGCTTCGTGGATCAGGCCTGCTCGTCGAGCGCCGGCTCCGAGGTTGCATGCACGCCATCCGGGCGCGCCACCTCAGAGGGCTCCACGGCGAGCCGCGGCAGGATCCGCCCCAGCCACTCCGGGAAGTACCAGGCGTTCTTACCGAAGATCTGCATGATCGCCGGGACCAGGACCGAGCGGATGATCACGGCGTCGATCAGGACCGCCGAGGCGAGGCCGAGGCCGAAGAGTTTGATGATCCGGTCTTCGCCGATCATGAAGGAGGCGAAGACGGTGACCATGATCGCCGCCGCCGCGGTGATCACCCGGCCGGTCAGCGCCAGGCCGCGAGTGACGGCTTCGCTGGCGTCGTTCTTGTGCTCCCACTCCTCGTGGATCCGCGACATCAGGAAGACCTCGTAGTCCATCGAGAGCCCGAACACGATCGAGAACAGGAAGACCGGGAAGAACGAGATGATCGGGCCGGTGCCGTCGATGCCGATGATGCTCGCGCCCCAGCCCCACTGGAAGACGGCGACGATCAGCCCGAAGGCGGCGCCGATGCTGAGCAGGTTCATCACCATCGCCTTCAGCGGCACCAGCAGCGAGCGGAAGACGATCATCAGCAGCAGCGCCGAGAGCAGCACCACGACGCCGATGAAGAGCGGCAGCTTTTCGGAGATCGCGTTGCCGAAGTCCTCGAAGATCGCGGTGATGCCGCCGACGTGGAGCTGGGCGCCGGTCTTCGCCTCGATCGGCGGGATCACGTCGTTGCGGATGCGGTCGAGCAGGGCGGTGGTGTCGGTGCTCTGCGGCGAGGTCGTCGGATAGACCTGGCAGACCCCGGTGTTCTTGGCGGGGTTGAGGACGACGGGAGTGACCGAGGCGACGCCCTTTTCGCTCCTGAGCGTCGTGCAGAGTTCGGTCATCGCCGCGTCTTCGCCCTTCGCCGGCAACGCTCCGACCATCGCCAGCGGTCCGGTGAAGCCGGGCCCGAAGCCTTCGGCGAGCAGGTCGTAGGCCTCGCGCGTCGTCGTCCCCGAGGGGTCGGTGCCGGCGTCGTTGGAGCCGAGCCGGAGCGAGAGGGCGGGGATGCAGAGGACCAGCAGCAGCCCGCCGGAGAGCAGCGCCCAGAGCACCGGCCGGCCCTGGATCATCCGGCTCCAGCGGTACCAGTGGGTGTTCTCGTCGGTGCTCGTCGAGCGCTTGCCGAGCCCCGGGATGCGGAGGCGATCGACCCGGCGTCCGGCCAGCGTCAGCAGGGCCGGCAGCAGCGTCAGCGCCGCGATCATCGTGAACAGCACCGCCAGCGCCGCCGCCATCGCCACGCCGTAGAGGAAGTTGATGCCGAGCAGCAGCATCCCCATCAGCGAGATGATCACGGTGATGCCGGCGAAGAGGACCGCGCGCCCGGCGGTATCGACCGCGGCGATCGCCGCGGGCTGGGGCTCGAGCCCTTCATCGAGCCCGTTGCGGAAGCGGGTGAGGATGAACAGCGCGTAGTCGATGCCGACGCCGAGCCCGATCATCGCCGCCAGCTGTGGCGCGAAGTTGGCGGTGTCGAAGACGTGGGTGCCGAGCGCGACCAGGCTGAGGCCGACGCCGAGCGCGAACAGCGCCGTGATCAGCGGCAGCCCCATCGCCACCGCCGAGCCAAAGGTCAGCAGCAGGATCACCACCGCGGCGAGCAGTCCGATCGCGAAGGAGGAGTCGCCGCCTTCTTCCTGGCGCGCTTCCTCGATCGGCTGGCCGCCGAGCTCGATCTGCAGGCCGTTGCCGGCCGACGCCTGGGAGATCGAGATGATCTGTTTGAGCTTGTCTTTGTCGAGCTTGTTGTTGGGGACATCGAACTGCACCGTCGCGTAGGCGATTTCGCCGTCCTTGCTGATCGCCGCCGCGCCGCCCTTGTAGGGGCTGGCGACTTCGCTGACATGGGGGAACTTGGCGACTTCCGCGAAGACGCCTTCCATCTTCTGCTTGACGGCGGCCGATTCGACCCCGGCCGGCGCCTTGAAGACGATCTGGGCCGTGTCCCCGGACTGGGCTGGGAACTTCGTTTCGAGCAGGTTGAAGGCCTCCTGGGAGTCGGAGGCGGGGAGCTTGAATTCTTCGGTGTACTTCGAGCCCACCGATCCGGCGATCATCCCGACCCCGATCAGGGCCACGATCCAGCCGATGATCACTGTCTTGCGGTGGCCGGTGGTCCAGATGGCAAATCTGCGCATCGGCGCCACGCTAGCAACGGCCTGCGGCGGGCGCGTCCCAAACCATCTTCCCCTGCGGCTAGATTCCCCTGCTGATGCCGGATCCCTCGATCGCCCGGTTCCGACGGGTCATCAGCTCTGCACACGCCTCGCTGGAGGCGCGACGCCAGGAGGTCAACGACCTCAACGTCTTCCCTGTCGCCGATGGCGACACCGGCGACAACATGGCGATGACGCTGCGCGCCGTGATGGAGGAGCTCGACCGTCTCGACGAACTGGATGTCGACGAGGTCGACCGCACCGAGCTGGTCCAGGCGCTGGCGCGGGCGGCGCTGATGGGGGCCCGCGGCAACTCCGGCGTGATCCTCAGCCAGATCGTCCGCGGCGCCGCGGAGGAGCTGGCCAGCCGTTCTGGCGAGCTGGTCGACCCCGTGCTGGTCGCCGCCGCCTTCGCCAGCGCCGCCGACGCCGCCTACGAGTCGGTGCGCGAGCCGGCCGAGGGGACGATGCTGACCGTCTTCCGCGAGATGGCCCACTCCCTGACCCGTCAGCTCGCCCACCTCGAGGCCGACAAGCAGCGTCTCGGCCGCGATGTCGGCGAAGCGCAGCAGGACGCAATCCTGGCCGAGGTTCTGGAGCGGGCCATCGAGGATGGCGAGCGGGCGGTGGCGCGCACGCCGGAGCAGCTCGAGGTGCTGCGCGAATCCGGCGTGGTCGACGCCGGCGGGCATGGCCTGGTCCTGATCCTGGCCGGGGTCGTCGCCGCCCTGCGGGGCGACGACGAGCTGCCCGAGGTGTCGCACTACGAGCCGCCGCGCCGCAGCCTGCCCCACCACGAGGACAGCCGCTACCGCTACTGCACCAACTTCATCGTCGCCGGCAGCGGTCTCTCATCGCGCGACTTCCTGCCCCGGCTGGAGGGCCTCGGCGACTCGGTCCTGGTCGTCGGCGACGAGGTGACCCTCAAGGTGCACGTCCATACCGACGAGCCAGAGGCGGCGGTGGCGCTGTTCGAGGGCGCCGGTGAGGTCACCAACCTCGATGTCGCCGACATGCGCAAGCAGATGGCCGAGCGCGACGCCCGCCTTGCCGCCGGTCGCACGGGCGTGCTCGCGGTGGCCGCGGGCGAGGGCCTGGAGCGACTCTTCGCCGAGCTCGGCGCCGACGTCATCCCCGGCGGCGAGACGCTCAACCCCTCCACCTACGAGCTGCTGGCCGGGATCCACGGCGTCGGTGCCGAGGAGGTGCTCGTCCTGCCCAGCTCCTCCAACGTGGTGATGGCCGCCGAGCGTGCCTGCGAGCTCTCCGAGAAGCCGGCCCGGGTCGTCGCCGCCACCTCCCAGCAGGCGAGCCTACTGGCCCTGGTCGAGCTCGACCCCGCCGCCTCGGCCGATGAGAACGCCGAGCGGCTGGAGTCGGCGCTCGTCGGCGTCGCCACCGGCGGCGTCGCGCCGGCTGCCCGCGACGACGCCCAGGGACGCTTCAAGCAGGGTGATGCCGTCGGCTTCGCCGACCACGAGATCGTCGCCTGGGGCGGCACCGGCTCGACCCTGACGGCGACCCTGCAGCGCCTCGCCAAGGGAGCCGAGATCGTCACCGTGATCGCCGGCGACGGGGCGCCGATCCCGCTCTCGGAGATCGACACCCACGTTCCCGCCGGGGTCGAGGTCGAGACCCACGAGGGGGGCCAGCCGAGCTGGTGGTGGCTGCTCGCCGCCCAGTAGTGCGGTCCTTCGCCGGCGCCCGTGAGCTGAGCCGCGCCGACCTGCGCGACGCCCCGGTCCACTGGCCCCGCCCCTCCGTCCTCGACGTCTCGATCGAGGCCCTCGACGGCGTCGGCCCCAAGCTCTCCGAAGCAGCCGCCGAGGCCGGCATCCAGACCGTCGGCGATGTCCTCCTCCGTTTCCCCCGCAGCCATCGCGATCGTTCGGTCCAGCCTCTTGGCGACCTCGAAGACGGTCAGGCCGCCACCGTCCTGGTCGAAGTCCTGGGACCGAAGCCCCGCCCCTTCCGCCGCCGCGGCCCGACCATCGTCACGGTCAAAGTCGGCGACGAATCCGGCCACACCCGCGCCACCTGGTTCAACCAGCCCTGGATAGCGGACAAGCTCACCCCGGAAACCCGCCTCCTCCTCACCGGCAAGCTCAGCAAACGCGGCTTCGCGGTAAACGAGTACGAGCTCGTGTCTGCCGGGGGCGAGCCGGGGGAGGGTCCGAGAACGGACACACCCGCCCGCCCGCAGGACCCTTCCCCGGCTCGCCCCCGGCCCGCCGGCTCGACCTTCGTCCCCATCCACCCCGCCACCGAGGCCCTGCGCCCGCAGCGTCTCCGCGACTGGGCTGAGCAGTCCTGCCGCTGGGCGGCGAACGCGATCGAGGGGCTGCCGGCCGAGCTGCGCGCCCGCCGCAACCTGGCCGGCGTCGGCGACGCGATCCGCGCCGCCCACTTCCCGCAGAGCGAGGAGGAGGCGGACGTCGCCCTCAGCCGGATCGCCTTCGAAGAGCTGTTCCTCTACCAGGCGATCCTGGCGACGCGCAAGCGCTCGCACCGGACCGCGCGACCGGCGCCGCGGCTGGGGCGGCCCGGCGAGCCGGTCGGCCGCTGGGTCGACTCGCTGCCGTTCGAGCCGACCGGGGACCAGCTGGCCGCCTTCGAGGAGATCGACGCCGACCTCGACTCCGGCGAGCCGATGCAGCGGCTGCTGATGGGCGAGGTGGGGAGCGGCAAGACCGTCGTCGCCGTCTACGCGATGCTGCGCGCGCTGGAAGCCGGCTTCCAGGCGGTGCTGATGGCGCCGACCGAGACGCTGGCCGAGCAGCACGCGCTCACCCTCGGCCGCCTGCTGGCCGCCGAGGCGACCCCTTTCGCGCTGCTGACCGGGGCGACGCCGGCGCCGCGGCGGCGCGAGGCGCTCGACCGCCTCGCCAGCGGCGAGCTCGGCCTGATCGTCGGCACCCACGCCCTGATCGAGCCGACCGTGGAGTTCGCCCGCCTCGGCCTCTGCGTGGTCGACGAGCAGCACCGCTTCGGGGTCGAGCAGCGCCGCGCCCTCGACTCCAAGGGCGTCAGGGGGATGGCGCCGCACATCCTCCACATGACCGCGACGCCGATCCCGCGCACGCTCTCCCTGACCGCCTACGGCGACCTCGACACCACGGCCCTGCACGAGCTGCCGGCCGGCCGCAAGCCGGTCGAGACCTGGCTGGTCGGCGAGCAGCGCCGCGCCGGCGCGTATGAGTTCCTGCGCGAGCGGCTGCGCGAGGGGCGCCAGGCGTTCGTCGTCTGCCCGCTGGTCGAGGAGTCGGAGAAAATCGAGGGCAAGGCGGCGCAGGTCGAGGCCGAGCGCTTGCGGGCCACCGAGCTGCGCGACTTCGGGGTCGGCCTCCTGCACGGCCAGATGCCCTCCGCCGCCAAGGCGGAGGCGATGCGCGCATTCGCGGCGGGGGAGACGGACGTCCTCGTCGCGACCACGGTGATCGAGGTCGGGATCGACGTCCCCAACGCGACGGTGATGATCGTCGAGGGGGCGGAGCGCTTCGGCGTCTCCCAGCTGCACCAGCTGCGCGGCCGGATCGGCCGCGGCGAACATCCCTCGCAGTGCATGCTCTTCGCCGAGCGGCCGGGGGGGATGGCGAAGCGGCGGCTCGAGGCGGTGGCCAAGGAGTGCGACGGCTTCAGGCTCGCCGAGGTCGACCTCAGCCTGCGCGGCGAGGGCGAGATCCTCGGCACCCGCCAGAGCGGCCTGCCGCGTTTCGCCGTCGCCGCGCTGCCGGAGGACACGCCGACCCTGATCGAGGCCCGCGACGAGGTGGTCGCGCTGCTGCGCGCCCACGGCTCGCTCGCGGATCCGGCGCTGGGACCGCTGCTCGACGCCGCCCGGCGGCGCTTCGGTGCCGGCGCCGCCGACCCGATTGCCCTCTAATGGTGCGATGAGGGTGATCGCCGGAGAGCTCGGAGGCCAGAGCCTGGTCGCGCCGCGCGGCTGGAAGGTCCGCCCGACCTCCGACCGCGTCCGCGAGGCGATCTTCTCGGCGCTGGGCGAGCGAGTGCTCGGGGCGACGGTCCTCGACCTCTACTGCGGCACCGGCGCGCTCGCGATCGAGGCGCTCTCGCGCGGCGCCGGGCGCGCCGTCCTGGTCGATCGCGACACCCGGCCGGCGCTCGGCAACGTCGAGCGATTGGGGCTCGGAGAGCGCGTGGAGCTGGTCAGGACGGACGTCGAGCGCTGGCTGGGGCAGGCTTCCGAGGGCTCGGAAGCGGGGAAGTTCGACCTCGTCTTCGTCGATGCCCCATATAGACTCGCCGACCGCGTGACCGAGCCCCTCAACACCCATCTGCCCGCCCTGCTCGCCCCCGGCGGCCGGGCGATCGTCGAGAGCGGCGCCGGCAAGGCGTTGCGCATCGACTCGCTGGAGCGCCTGCGGCAGCGCCGCTACGGCGTCGCCGACGTCTCCATCTATACGGAGGCCTCGGAGTGAACGAGAACGAGCGCCGCAATGGCACCGTCGTCTGCCCGGGCAGCTACGACCCGGTCACCAACGGCCACATCGACATCATCACCAGGACCTCGAAGGTGTTCGACCACGTCGTCGTCGGCGTCGTCAACAACCCGGTCCGCAAGCAGAAGACGCTCTTCAACGCCGAGGAGCGCCGCGACTTCATCGCCGCGGCGACGGCGGACCTGCCCAACGTCGAGGTCCAGATCTTCGCCACGCTGCTGGTCGAGTTCGCCCGCGACAACGGTGCCAAGTCGATCGTCAAGGGCCTGCGGGCGATCTCCGACTTCGAGTACGAGTTCGAGATGGCGCAGCTCAACCGCAAGCTCGATCCCGGCATCGAGAGCATCTACGTGATCGCCTCGCCGCACTACAGCTTCCTTTCCTCGACCGGGGTCAAGGAGATGGCGACCTTCGGCGGCGACGTCTCCGACCTCGTCCCCGGCCCGGTCGCGACCGCCCTTTCCGAGCGCCTTGACGACAGGTAGGCTGTCTCGCCACGGTCGGGCCCGGTGGGCGACGGCTTGCAAAAAACGCCCCGGATAACGCCATCTTCACCAAACCCCCCGCATACACGTAGGCTTACGACCTCAAATGGACGTTCTCGTTCTCATAGACAAGCTGGACGACGTCGTCCACAACGCCCGACCCGTCCCGCTGACGGATCAGGTGCGTGTGGACCGCGAGGAGATCTACGACCTCCTCGACCAGATGCGCGCGACGATCCCCGAGGAGATCAAGCAGGCGCGCTGGATCGTCAAGGAGCGCCAGGAGATGCTGGCCGAGGCCAAACGCGAGGCGGAGCGGATCGTCCGCGAGGCCCGCGAGCAGCAGGCCCGCCTGATCTCCGACGAGGAGGTCACCAAGCAGGCCGAGCGCGCCGCCGACGAGATCGTCGAGGACGCCCGCACCCGCGAGCGTGAAATCCGCCTCGGCGCCGAGGACTACGCCGACGAGATCCTCAACACCCTCGAAGTCAACCTTCAGAAGTTCCTCGCCGCCGTGCAGCGCGGGCGAGACAGGCTGGCCGGCCGCGATGACGAGCCGGCTGCCGAGCTCGAGCAGCCGTAGTCGGTGGGGGCGGGGTCGTGTGCCCCCTCCCGCTTCGCTGACTTTTCGCCTTGCGCGCAGCGGTGCTCGCTGAGTGATCTGTGCGAAAAAGAGAGCGCCGCTCGCGAAAGGGGCACACGACCCCGCCCCACGTGGCTCGTCTTGCTCAGTTGAGCAATGCCTCTGCGACGGCAGAGATGACACGGTCGGGTGTGGTGGTGACCTGGCGGTAGGTGAGGCGGACGATGTCGTAGCCGAGGGAGCGGAGCTCGAGGTCGCGTTCGTGGTCGTCCTCGAAGGCCTGCGAGCCGCGGTGGAAGCGGTAGCCGTCGGTCTCGACAACGAGCCGTTGCCGTCGCCAGAGGAAATCGACGATGCGGGAGCCGATCCTGACGTTGACCTCGGGCGCGGGCAGGCGATGGCGTCGGCAGAGCCGCAGGAAGAGATGCTCCAGCTCGCTCTGTGTCCGCTCACTGCCTTTGTCGAGTCCTGTCCTCAATCCAAGCGCCTCCGCCTGTCGGATCGCCCGCCGCAGCTGGGCCGGTGAGACGGCCCCACGCAGGTCGGAGATCGTCTGAGCGACGGTGGTGACGGGAATACGGTGGCGGCTGGTGAATGATTCCGGTCCGAGTGAGGCGCGCCGGTGAACCCGGATGCCCAACCGTGGCTTTCGCCCCGAGAGGGTTGGGACCGAGACCTCGATGGATCCCGAGGCTGGGTCGAGCAATCCCAGTAGGGCCGCCGCGCTGCGATGGCTGAGCGCAGCACCCTCTCCGCAAGCGAGCACCGCAGCCATCCATCGGCCTTCAAGGGAGAGGCCGCGATGACCAACCGCATAGATGCCGTGATGGATCCGGTGGAGCTGGCGGTTGTCGATCCGTCTCGCGATGCCGGTCTCGCTGATTCCGGCGCCCAGAAGCTGCCGCCGGCTCACAACGCCGTGCTGACCCTCAGCGAGAGAAGCGATCCTCGACGCTGCATTGGCGCTTTTCGTCCGCATAGCGGACATAAGGCGCCAACCCCCGAGACTCTCCCCCGCTACTCGAGTTTGAGGTCCTTCAGGGCCGACCAGCGGGGGTCGATGCCCGTGTCGTGTTCGTGGTCGGCGGCGTCGGCGTCGTTGAGAGACTCGCCGCAGACCGCGCAAAGGCCGGCGCAATCGGGGCGGCAGAGGAAGCGAGTGGGGAGGGCGAGGAGGGTGGCGTCGTGGGCCCAGCGGCCGATGTCGAGCTCGTCGTCCTCCACGTATGGGCTGAGCAGGTCGGCGTCTTCGGTGTCGGCCTGGTGGACCTCGCGGGACTCGACGTCGAGGTCCAGCGCGGCGGGGCCGAGGCAGCGCATGCAGGGCCCCTCGAGGTGGACCTGGAAGCGGATCCGGAAGGCGAAGCCGCCGCTGGGACGGGAGACCTCGAGCCGGATCATCGGCGACGGCGGGTTCGCCGAGTAGGACTGGCCGCCGAGCTCGAAGGGGTCGAGCTCGACCGGAACCTCCACCCGCTTGCCCTCGCCGTGGGCCAGCGAGAGCCGCGAGAGATCGATGACCGTCGTGCGCAGTTGGGACATTGAGCGAACCTCCGCTGGTTACGGGCTTACGATGACTCCCTCCTGACGAGATTACGAGATGGCCCAATTCGACTGGACACCCGAGGTTTACCTGGAGCGGATCCGCGCCGAGATCCCCGGCTACGACGAGCTCCAGGAGCAATCCGTGGCGGCGATCCCGTTCGCCCCCGAGCGCGTCCTCGAGCTGGGGATGGGCACGGGGGAGACGACGCGGCGGCTGATCGAGGCCCACCCCGACGCCTGGGTGATCGGCCTCGACGCCAGCCCCGACATGGTCTTCCGCGCCCGCAAGAGCTATGACGACGTCCAGCTCGCCCGCATCGAGGACCCGCTCCCCGACGGCCCCTGGGACCTCGTCATCTCCGTGCTCTCCGTCAACCAGCTCGACGACGAGAAGAAGCAGGCCCTCTTCCGGCGCGTCAAGGATCACGCCCGCTCGCTGGTCATCGGCGATCTCTTCGCGGCGGGCCAGCTGGAGGACGTCGTCGCCTGGTCCGGCGGCGAGATCGCCTGGAGGCAGGGCGATCTAGCCGTAGTGAGAGCGCTGTACTGAGCCCGAACCGGGTACCATCCCGCGACCGATGGCCGTCCCGAAGAAGAGAACCTCCAGCGCGCGACGCGACAAGCGGCGCGCCAATCACAAGGCCGGCAAGGCGCGGCTGAACAACTGCCCGCGCTGCCACAGCCCGCGACTGCCCCATCGGGTCTGCCCCACCTGCGGTACCTACGCCGGGCGTGAGGTCATCACTCACAAAGTCGCCGAGGCCCCGGCGACCAGCTCCGACTCCGAGTAGCCGTGGCGCCCGGAGGCGGCGTCACCGTTGCCGTCGACGGGTACGGCGCTGAGCGGGGATTCGACGTGCTCGCCGAGGGGGCGAGGCTCGCCGCCGAGGACGGGATCCGCGTGCGCGTCTTCGGGTCGCCCGCCGAGCTCGACCTCGAGGGAGTCGAGGGGGTCGAAGTGGTCCCGACCCAGGAATGGATCGCCAACGACGAGGATCCCGTTGCCGCGGTGCGGGCGAAGCAGGAGGCCTCGGTGGTGCTGGCCGCCCGCGACGTCGCCGAAGACGGCGCCGACGCGATGGTCAGCGCCGGCTCGACCGGGGCGACGATGGCGGCGGCGACCTTCGGCCTCAAGCGGATCAAGGGCGTGCAGCGGCCGGCCCTGGCGGTGCAGGTCCCGGTCCCGGGCAAACCCGTGCTCTTCCTCGACGTCGGCGCCAACGTCGAAGTCCGTGCCCAGCACCTGGTCCAGTTCGCCTTCCTCGGCGCCGCCTTCAGCTCCGCGGTGCTCGAGGTCGAGAGCCCGAAGGTCGGCCTGCTGACGGTCGGCGAGGAGTCGGGCAAGGGACGCGAGGAGGTCGTCGAGGCGCACGGCGTCCTCTCCGGCGCGGCCGGGATCGAGTTCGCCGGCAACGTCGAGGGCGGCGACCTCACCTCCGGGGCGGTCGACGTCGTCGTAACCGACGGCTTCACCGGCAACGTGGCGCTGAAGCTGATGGAGGGGACGGCGCGCACGGTCGCCGGCGCCGTCGGCGACGCCGCCCGCTCCAACCCGGTCTCCCTCGTCGGCGGGCTGCTGCTCAAGCCCGCGCTCGGCGGCCTGCGCCGCGAACTGCACCCCGACACCACCGGCGGCGCGATCCTGCTCGGCCTGCGCGGCATCGCCGTGGTCGGCCACGGCAGCTCCGGCGCCAAGGGCATCGCCAACGCCGTGCGGCTGGCCGCCCGCTGCGCCGAGGTCGACGCGGTCGGGCGCACGGCGGCGCTGCTGCGCGAAGGCGGCGCCGGCCGCGGTGCGCTCGCGGCCGGCGATGGCGCGTGATATCAAGGGCGGGATGAAGCGCGACGATGTCCTCACCCTCGTCCGCGAGCACCTCGCCGAGGAGCTCGAGGTCGACATCGGGAAGATCACCGAGCAGACCCGCTTCAAGCAGGATCTCGATGCCGACTCGCTCGACCTCTACGAGCTGGTGATGGAGCTCGAGGACCGCTACGGGGTCACCGTCTCCGAGGAGCAGGCGTCGCGGATCGAGACGGTCGGCGACGCGGTCGGCTTCGTCGTCGAGCACGCCCTGGCCTGAGCAGGGTGGTGGCAGACTCCGAGTCGGCGGTCGCGGCGCTCTCGTCGCTGATCGGCGAGCTTCCCGCCGAGCTGCGCGAGCAGGCGCTCACCCACTCCTCCTGGACCGAGCGCCGGGTCGACTCCTTCGAGCGCCTCGCCTTCCTCGGCGACAGCGTGCTCGGCCTCTCCGTCGCCACCGACCTCTCCGAGCGCTTCGAGGCGATCGCCGCCGGGGGTTTGACGAAGATCCACAACCAGGCGGTCAGCGGCGTCTCCTGCGCCGAGGTCGGCCGCCGGCTGGGCGTGCCGGAGATGCTGCGCGCGGCCGAGCCCGAGGGCGTCACAGGGGCGATCCCGGCGGAGATCCTGCTCGACGGCGAGCGGCCGCTGCCGGAGTCCACCGAGGCCCTGATCGGCGCCTGCTACCTCGCCTTCGGCTTCGAGCGCACCGCGGCGGCCGTGGCGGCCGCGTTCGAGCCGCGGATCGAGCACGCGGCCAAGACCAGGATCGACTTCAAGTCCGCCCTGCAGGAGCTTCTCGCCAGGCGCGGGGCGCGCGTAAGCTACGCGGTGGTCGGGGCGACCGGCCCGCCGCACCGGCGCACCTTCGAGGTCGAGGCGATCGTCGCCTCGGAGCGGGTCGGAGAGGGCAGCGGCCGCAGCAAGAAGGCCGCCGAGCAGGTCGCCGCCGAGCAGGCGCTGAAGCGGCTCGGGGCCTGACCGGTGGCAGCCGTCGCGTCCGACTCAACCACGAGCCTAGATGTCGCCGAAGTGAGGAGAGCATGTATCTGAAATCGATCACGATGAAGGGGTTCAAGTCGTTCCCCGAGCGGGTGAACCTCGAGTTCTCGCCCGGCGTCAGCGTGATCGTCGGCCCCAACGGCTCCGGCAAGTCGAACATCACCGACGCCGTCCTCTGGGCGCTCGGCGAGCAGAGCCCGGGGGCGATCCGCGGGGCCTCGATGCAGGACGTGATCTCCGCCGGCGGCAGGGGGATCAGCCAGCGCCGCGCCGCCGAGGTCGAGGTCGTGATCGACAACTCCGACGGCCGCGCCGCCACCGACTTCTCCGAAATCGCCGTGCAGCGCCGTCTCGACCGCTCCGGCGACAGCGGCTACCGGCTCAACGGCGCCCGCTGCCGGCTCACCGACGTCACCGACGTCCTCTCCGACACCAACCTCGGCCGCGAGATGCACTCGGTGATCAGCCAGGGCCGGGTCGAGACGATCGTCCACTCGAAGCCGCGCGAGCGCCGGCTGCTGGTCGAGGAGGCGGCCGGGCTCGGCAAGCACCGCAAGCGCCGCCGCCGCGCCGAGTTGAAGCTGCGCGCCGCCCGCGACAACCTCGATCGCGCCCTCGACGTCGAGCGCGAGGCCCGCGCCCGCCTGCGGCCGCTGAAGCGCCAGGCCGAAGCCGCCGAGCTGGGCGCCCGGATCGAGCGCGAGGAGCTCGGCCTGCGCGCCCGCATCGTCTCCGAGGAGCTGCGCTTCGGGGCCGACCGCGCCGCCGCCGCCGAGAAGGTCGCCGCCAAGGCGCGGGCGACCCGGGGCAAGCTCGAGGAGCGCCTGGCCGCGGTCAGCAAACGCCGCCGTGAGGCCGAGGAGCGCTTCGCCGACCGCGATCGCGAGCGCACCCAGGCCTGGGGGATGCTGACCAAGCTGCGCGGCGAGCAGGAGCGGGTCGCCGTCCGCGCCGCCAGCCTGAGCGGCCGCGCCACCGAGCTGGAGGCGCGGCTGGAGTCGCTGCGCGTCGAGCTGGGCCCGCTGACCCTGGACGTCGGTCCCGGCAGCGCTCCCGGCGAGCGGGCCCGCAAGCTGGCGGAGGAGCTGGGCGAGATCGACGCCGGGCTCGGCACCGCCGGCGCCGGCCTCGCCACGGCCCGCTCCGACCAGGCCGCCGAGTCGGCCCGCGAGGCCGCCCTCGGCGACGTCCGCGCCGGTGCCGAGCGCGCCACCCGCCACGCCCGCCGCGCCGAGGGCCTGCTCGGCGAGCGCCACCGCGAGGCACTGCGCAAGCGGGTTGCCGACGGCGAGGAGCTGCTCGGTGACGTCCGCGCCGCCCTGGCCGCGATCGAGGGCGTCGGGGCGGCGATCCGCGCCCGCGTCGCCCGCACCGAGGGCAAGGTCGTCGGCGGCGAGGGCGACGGCGACGAGATCGCCGAGGAGCTGCGCGCCTGCTCTCAGCAGGAGTTCGAGCTGCAGAGCGAGATGAAGGGGATCGCCGACGAGCTGACCAGGGCCGAGGTCGAGGCCGCCCACCTCGGCGACCGCCGGGCCGAGGCCGAGCGCGACCTGGCCGGCATCGCCGAGCGCCTCGAAGAGGAGATCCCCGCCGCCGAGCAGCCGCTGGGCGAGGAGGAGCGGGCCGAGATCGACCGCCGGCTCGAGCGCCTGGAGCGGCGGCGCTCCCAGATCGGCCCGGTCAACCCGCTGGCCGAGCGCGAGCACGACGAGGCGCGCGAGCACGTCGAGGGCCTGCAGTCCCAGCGCGAGGACACCGAGCGGGCGATGCGGGAGCTGGAGACGCTGATCCGCGAGATCGACGCCGAGATCGAGCGGGCCTTCGAGCAGACCTTCGACGCCACCGCCGAGAACTTCGAGGAGATGGTCGAGCACCTCTTCCCGGGCGGGCGCGGCGTTCTGCGGCGGGTGGCCCTGCGCCCGATCCGCGACGAGGAGCGGCCCAGCGGCGAGCAGGAGGCCCCGACCGACGCCGAGCCCGAGCCCGACGAGGAGGAGGGCGAGGAAGCGCGCGAGGAGCTCGGGGTCGAGATCGAGGTCACCCCGGCCGGCAAGTCGACCCGCAAGCTCTCGCTGCTCTCCGGCGGCGAGAAGTCGCTGGTCGCGCTGGCCTTCGTCTTCGCGGTCTTCCTCGCCCGGCCCTGCCCCTTCTACATCCTCGACGAGGTCGAGGCCGCCCTCGACGACGCCAACATCGACCGCTTCCTGCAGCTGATCCGGCGCTTCTCCGATCGCGCCCAGTTCGTCATCGTCACCCACCAGAAACGGACCATGGACGCCGCCGACGTGCTCTACGGGGTGACGATGGGCGGCGACGGCATCACCAAGGTCGTCTCCCGCCGCCTGCCCCGCGACATCGCTGCGGACGAGGACGGCGACGAGGACGCCGGTGACGACGGCGAGAGCGGCACCCTCTCGGCCGTAGCCTGAGCACAACGCCTTCCGGATATTCGGGCCGAGATGCAGGCGATACCCTCCGCCTGGGAGGGAGGAATATGGCGCAACGCCACATGGACAGGCTGACGTCGTTCGACACGTCGTTCCTGGCCAACGAGAAAGCAAACGGGCACATGGCGATCGGCGCTCTGCTGATGTGCGAGGGCAGCGCCCCGAGCGAGGACGACTTCCTCGCCCACATCCGCAGCCGCGTCCACCTGCTGCCGCGCCTGCGCCAGCGCCTCCTCTACCCACCGCTGGGGCTCGGCACCCCGTTCTGGGTCGACCATCCCGACTTCGACGTCCACCTGCACCTGCGCCGGCTCACCCTGCCGGCGCCGGGCACCGAGGCGCAGTTCCAGGCGCTGGCCGGGGAGCTGCTGGCGCCGGCGCTCGATCGCTCCAAACCGCTCTGGGAGCTGATCCTGGTCGAGGGCTTCGAGGACGATCGTTTCGCGATCGTCTACAAGACCCACCATGCGATGGCCGACGGCATCTCCGCGGTCGACATCGGCATGCTGCTTTTCGACGTCGAGCCGCGCTCCGAGCCGGCCCGAGACGAGGCGCCGTGGTCGCCGGCCAAGGCGCCCTCGAGGCGGGCGCTGCTGGGAAGGGCCGTCTCCGGAGTCGCCGAGACGATCGCGCGCCTCGGCCGCTGGGTCCAGCGGGCGTTCCGGCAGCCGCGGCGGGCTCGCAAGCGCGCCGTCGACGGTCTCACCGGCCTCTGGGAGGTGACCTGGAACCTCGCCCGGCCGGCTCCGAAGGTCCCCTTCAACACCGAGATCGGAGCGGCCCGGAGCTTCTGCTGGGCGAACTTCGACCTGGCCGAGCTCAAGCGGGTCAAGAACGCGCTCGGCGGCACCGTCAACGACGTCACCCTCAGCGTCGTCGCCGGCGCCCTGCGCCGCTGGCTGCAGGAGCACGACGTCCCCGTCGGGGGTCTGGAGCTGAAGGCGCTGGTCCCGGTCTCGATCCGGACCGAAAACGAGCACGGCGAGCTCGGCAACAAACTGACGGCGATGCGGGGCCCGCTGCCGGTCGGAGTCGGCGATCCGGTTGAGCGGCTGCATTCCGTGTCCGCCTCGATGGACGCGCTCAAGGCCTCCAAGCAGCCCCTGGGCGCGGAGGCGATCTGGGGCCTCAACGACTGGTTCCGCGACTTCGCGCCGCCGCTCCTGCTCGGGCCGACCGCGGCGATCAACTTCTCCACCCGCCTCTTCAACCTCCTGGTCACGAACTTTCCGGGGCCGCAGGTCCCGTTCTACGTCCTTGGCCATGAGCTGACCGCGGTCTATCCGATCGGCTTCCTCGCCAAGAACCACGCCCTGGCGATCGCGATCCTCAGCTACAACGGCAAGGTCGGCTTCGGCCTGCTCGCCGACCCCGACGCGCTGCCCGATGCGGAGCGGATCGTCGCGCACCTCGCCCCTTCCCTCGAAGAGCTCCTGGCCGCCGCGCAGATAGCCTCTCCCGGCGATGGCAACGAGCTGGCAGGAGATGATCGACCTCGGTTCGCGCGTGAGCGCGAACGCCTCGACGGAGACTGAGCCCGAGGGGCAGCGCGGCGGCGTCTTCAAGCGCCTGCGCGAGAGCCTCTCGAAAAGCCGCCAGGCGCTGAGCGAGGAGATCTCGGCCAGCCTCTTCGACCGCATCGACGACGAGACCTGGGAGCGGCTGGAGGAGGCGCTGATCCTCGCCGACGCCGGCGCCCCGACCACCGCCGCCGTGGTCGAGAAGCTCGAGCACGAGGTCGAGGCCGGCACCGTCTCCGCCGACGGCGCCGCCGTGCGCGATCGCCTGATCGAGATCCTCGCCGAGTTCGCCGCGACCGGCCGCAGGCCGATCGACCTCAGCGGCGAGCCGGCGGTGCTGATGATGGTCGGCGTCAACGGCACCGGCAAGACGACGACGATCGGCAAGGTCGCCTGGCATCTCAGCAAGGAGATGGGCCTCTCCGTCGTCCTCGCCGCCGCCGACACCTACCGGGCCGCCGCCGCCGAGCAGCTGGCCGAGTGGGCGCAGCGGGCCGGCGCCGAACTGGTCCGCGGGCAGGAAGGCGCCGACCCCGGCGCGGTCGCCTTCGACGCGATCGCCGCCGCCCGCGCCCGCGGCGCCGACGTCGTCATCGTCGACACCGCCGGCCGCCTCCACACCCAGGGCAACCTGATGGACGAGCTGACCAAGGTGCGGCGGGTGATCGCCAAGCAGATGCCCGGCGCCCCGCACGAGACGCTGATCTCGATCGACGCCACCACCGGCCAGAACGGGCTGCGCCAGGCCAAGGTCTTCTCCGAAGCGGTCGAGCTCGACGGCGTCGTGCTGACCAAGCTCGACGGCACCGCCAAGGGCGGGATCGCCCTGGCGATCGCCGCTGATCTGGGGATCCCGGTGAAGCTGATCGGCGTCGGTGAGACGCTCGAGGACCTGCGTCCCTTCGACCCCGCCGAGTACGCCGAGGCCCTGCTCGCCGAGTAGCCTCAACAAGGTGTTCGACCAACTTTCAGATCGCCTCCAGTCGACGCTCTCCGGGGTCCGCTCGCGCGGCAAGCTGAGCGAGTCCGACGTCGATGCGGCGATGCGCGAGATCCGCCTTGCCCTGCTCGAGGCCGACGTCAACTTCAAGGTCGTCAAATCGTTCACGGCGACGCTGAAGGAGCGCTGCCTCGGCGACGAGGTGATGAAGAGCCTCGACCCCGGCCAGCACGTGGTCAAAATCGTCAACGAGGAGCTGGCGGGGCTGATGGGGGGGACCGGCAGCGAGCTGGCGATGGCCAACAGCGGCCCGACCGTGATCCTGATGGCCGGCCTGCAGGGCTCGGGTAAGACGACGGCCTGCGCCAAGCTGGCGCTGCACTTCGGCAAGGCCGGCAAGGACGTCGCGATCGCCGCCTGCGACGTCTACCGCCCCGCCGCCGTCGACCAGCTGGTCACCGTCGGCGAGCGCGCCGGCGCCCACGTCTACCAGCAGGGCACCGACAGGGACCCGGTCGATATCGCCGAGTGGGCGCTGCAGCAGGCCCGCACCGAGCGCCGCGACGTGCTGATCGTCGACACCGCCGGCCGCCTCCACATCGACCAGGACCTGATGGCCGAGCTGACCCGGATCCGCAAGAAGACCAAGCCGCACGACGTGCTGCTGGTCGTCGACGCGATGACCGGCCAGGACGCCGTCGGCGTCGCCGAGTCCTTCGCCGCGGCGGCCGAGTTCGACGGCGTCGTCATGACCAAGCTCGACGGCGACGCCCGCGGCGGCGCCGCGCTCTCGGTCAAGGCGGTCACCGGCAAGCCGATCCTCTTCGCCTCGACCGGCGAGAAGCTCGAGGACTTCGACAAGTTCCATCCCGACCGGATGGCCCAGCGCATCCTCGGCATGGGCGACGTGATGACGCTGATCGAGAAAGCCGAGCAGCAGGTCGACGAGAAGCAGGCGCTCGATCTGCAGGAGAAGATGAAGAAGGACCAGTTCACGCTCGAGGACTTCCTCCAGCAGATGCGCCAGGTCCGCAAGATGGGCCCGCTGAGCGGCATCATCGGGATGCTGCCGGGCATGGGGGCGATGAAGCAACTGAAGGACGCCGACGTCGACGAGGGCGAGCTGGACCGGGTCGAGGCGATCATCCTCTCGATGACGCCGGCCGAGCGCGCCAACCCCGGGATGATCAACGGCTCGCGCCGCAAACGCATCGCAAACGGCTCCGGAACGCGGGTTCAGAACGTCAACGCGCTGGTCAAGCAGTTCGACCAGATGCGCAAGATGATGCGCTCGATGGCCTCCGGCAAGATGCCCGACCAGCAGCAGCTGGCCCAGATGGCCGGTGGCGCACAGCGCCCGAAGATGCGCAGGCGCTAACCTGCCCCGTCCGAATGGCCGTACGAATAAGACTCAGACGAGTGGGTTCCAAGAAGAACCCGATCTGGCGCATCGTCGTCGCCGACAAACGCTCCCCGCGTGACGGTCGGACGATCGAGACGATCGGCCAGTACAACCCGCAGACCAACCCCTCGATCATCGAGTTCGACGAGGAACGCGCGCGCCACTGGCTCGAGCACGGGGCCCAGCCCTCGGAGACGGTCGCGGGGCTGCTGCGCACCAAGGGCATCGCCGCCTCCGGCAGCTAGGAGGCCCTGGCGTGACCGAGCTGATCGAGTTCCTCGTCAGGGCACTGGTCGAGGACCCCGAGGCCGTCGTCGTCGAGGAGCTCGAAGATGAAGGCGACCTGGTCTACGAGGTGACGGTTGCCGAGGGGGACCTGGGGCGGGTGATCGGCAAAGGCGGCAGGGTCGCCAACGCGATCAGGACGATTGCCAAGGCGGCGGCGGTCAGGATCGATCGACGAGTGATCGTCGACATTCTCGATTGACGGACGCTCGCGGAGTCACTCATGAAGCTGGACATCTTCACGCTCTTTCCTGAGGCCTTTGAGTGGTTCAAGGGGCAGCGGTCGGTGGAGAACGCGGTGCGGGAAGGGAACGAGCTCAGGCTGTTCGACTACCGGGAGACCACGCCGCTGAAAGCGGGGCAGGTCGATGACTCGCCTTACGGCGGCGGGGCGGGGATGGTGCTCAGGGTCGATGTGGTCGATGCTGCGTTGCGGGCTGCGTATCCGGAGGGGGAGAGGCCTCGGGTGGTGCTGCTTTCGCCCACGGGACCGCTGCTCGATGACGCGATTGCGGACGAGCTGACGGCGGAGCCGCATGTCGCTCTGCTCTGTGGGCGGTACGAGGGTTTCGACGACCGCGTGCATCAGCACCTCGCCGACGACGAGCTTTCGATCGGGCGCTACGTGCTGGCCGGCGGGGAGCTGCCGGCGATGGTGGTTGCCGACGTGCTGATGCGGAAGTTGCCGGGGGCGCTCGGGCATGCCGACAGTGCGATCGAGGAGTCGTTCAGCGAGGTGCTGGAGGGGATGCCGGAGTACCCGCATTACACGCGGCCGGCGCTCTACAACGGCTGGGACGTGCCGGAGATCCTGCTCTCCGGGGACCACGAGAGAGTGCGGCTCTGGAGGCTCGAGCAGAGCCGCCTCCGAGCCGAGCAGTTCGATTCGGACGCCGAATAGCTACCATTCCGCCACCGCGCGGTTCCCGAACTCGGGTCCGGCGGTTTTTTCTCGCCAAATGAGCTCCGTAATCGACAGCATCGAGCGTGCCCAGCTAAGGACGGGACTTCCCTCCTTTGGCCCGGGCGACCGCGTGCGCGTTCACTTCCAGGTGATCGAGGGAACGCGGAAACGCACCCAGGTCTTCGAGGGGGTCGTGCTGCGCCGCCAGGGCTCCGGCGCCCGTGAGACCTTCACCGTCCGCAAGCAGTCCTTCGGGGTCGGCGTCGAGCGGACGTTCCCGCTGCACTCGCCGAAGATCGAGAAACTCGAGGTCGCCGCCCGCGGCGCCGTGCGCCGGGCGAAGCTCTACTACCTGCGGGGACGGATCGGCAAGGCCGCCCGGGTCGCCGAGCGGCGCTGGGGGATCGACGACGACATCGTCTCCACGCCCGCCGCGGCGGAGCCGGAAGCGACCGACGCCGAGGGCGCCACGCAGGCCGAGGTGGTCGACGGGGCGGCAGCGGAGGCCGCGGCGCCCGCGGCGGAGACAGAGACTGATGCAGCGGCGGACACGGACGCAGATGCGCCCGCGGCCGGGGAGACCGAGGACAGCAGCAGCGATTCGAAGGATGCCGAGGACGAGGAGCCGGTGGGTGCCGGCGACTCCGACGAGGACCCGGCCTGAAACTCTCGATCCCGAAGCCGAAGGGCAAAGGCGGCGGGCTTGTGGAGTTGGTCGTCATCGTCGCGCTGGCGCTCGGGCTGGCGCTGGCGATCCAGGCATGGATCGTGAAGCCGTACCAGATCCCCTCGGAATCGATGGAGCCCACGCTCGACGTCGGCCAGCGGGTGCTGGTCAACCGCTTCCTCTACCACTTCAAGTCTCCCGAGCCCGGCGACATCATCGTCTTCCACCCGCCCGCCGGCGCCGACAACGGGACCGAATGCGGCGTCCAGCCGAAACCGGGTGAACCCTGCCCGGCGCCGACCAGGGGCGAGTCGAGCCAGAACTTCATCAAGCGCATCGTCGCCGGCCCGGGCGACACGCTCTCGGTCAAAGGCGGCCACCCGGTCGTCAACGGCGTCGAGAAGACGAACGAGCCCTACATCACCCCCTGCGGAGCAGCCGCGGCCTGCAACATGCCGCGGACGATCAAGATCCCGCCCGATCACTACTTCATGATGGGCGACAACCGTGGGGCAAGTGACGACAGCCGTTTCTGGGGACCCGTCCCGCGAAGCTGGATCATCGGTGAGGCCTTTGCCACCTACTGGCCCCCCGACCGCATCGGCACCCTCTAGCTCCCGCAGCGGCCGCCGCCGGCTGGCCCGCAGCCGCCGCCTGTTCGCTTTCGACCGCGGCCTGCAGAGCAGGTTCGTCGCCGGCGCCGACGAGGCCGGGCGCGGATGCCTCGCCGGCCCCCTGGTCGCCGCCGCGGTCCTGATCGACTACGAGCGGCTCTCCCACGCCGACCGGCGCTCGCTGGCCGGGCTGCACGACTCCAAGCAGATGACCGAGGAGCGGCGGCTGGAGATGTTCCCCTGCGTGCTGCGGGCGGCCTCGCGGGTCAGCGTCGTTGTCCGCTCCGCCGCCGGCATCGATCGCCGCGGCCTGCACGTGACCAACATCGAAGCGCTCTCGGTCGCGCTCGAGCGGCTCGATCCCCCCGCCGGGGCCGCCTGTCTCTCCGACGGCTTCTCGCTGCCCCGCTGCGCGGTCTCGCACCGGGCCGTGGTCCAGGGCGACGCCACCAGCGCCGCGATCGCCGCCGCCTCGGTCCTCGCCAAGGTGACCCGCGACCGCTACATGCACGACGCCGCCGGCCGGCACCCCGGCTGGGGCTTCGACGAGCACGTCGGCTACTCGACCCCCGAGCACCGCCAGGCGATCGAACGGATCGGCATCTCGCCGCTGCACCGCAGATCCTTCCAGTCCGTTGCGTATACGCAGATGGACCTCGCCGGCTAGAACGCGGCGCGGATGTGCTCGATGTCGACCACGCGTCCGGTGCGGTCGAAGGTGACGCCGACGGCGTCGAAGCGGATCTCGGCGTAGGGAGGGTCGCCCCGGCGCTCGGACATCCAGGCGGTGGCGAGGCGGCGGACCTGCTGCTGCTTGCGGCGATCCACCGCGAGGATCGGTCGCTCCGGGCCGAAGGCCGCTCCCTCGCGGCCGGCCTTGACCTCGACGAAGACCAGGGCGCGCCCGTCGCGGGCGACGATGTCGAGCTCGCCGTAGCGGGTGCGGGCGTTGCGCTCGACGATCTCCCAGCCGGCGGTGGCGAGGCGGCGGGCGACCAGCTCCTCGGCCCTGGCACCGGTTTTCTGGCGGGCGATCGTCATCCCCGGGAACGCTAGATCCCGGGTGCGCGCTTATGGCGCGCAAGTTGTTCCAACTTTGACCCGAACCACTCGTAACACGTGCGCCGCGAGGGCCTAGCGTCTTCTCCGTGCTCGCCAGCGCCCGAACCTTCACCCTCGACGGCATCTCCGCCCGCCCGGTCCGGGTCGAGGTCGACGTCCACCGCGGCCTGCCCGGCTTTGCGATCGTCGGCCTTCCCGACGCCGCGGTCAGGGAGGCGCGGGAGCGGGTGCGGGCGGCGCTGGTCAACTGCGGCTTCGAGTTCCCGCTGCGGCGGATCGTCGTCAACCTCGCTCCGGCCAGTCTGCGCAAGGCCGGGCCGGGGATGGACCTGGCGATCGCCTCGGCGCTGCTGAGCGCCTCTGGCCAGCTCGAGTGGGAGGCGCTGTCGCGGGTGGCGCTGGTCGGCGAGCTGGCCCTGGACGGCTCGACCAGGCCGGTCCACGGGGCGCTGGCGATCGCCGAGGCGGCCCGGGAGGGGGGCGCCGAGGCGATCGTCCTGCCCTCGGAGAACGGCCCCGAGGCGGCGCTGGCCGAGGGGATCGCCGTCGTCGGCCTCGACAGTCTCGGTCGCCTGCCGGCGCTTGCCGCCGGCGATTGGGATCCGGAGAGGCCGCTGCCGCTGCCGCTGCGCCTCTCGGCGCCGGGTGGTCCCGACCTCGCCGACCTGCGGGGACAGCCGCACCTGCGCCACGCACTCGAGGTCGCCGCGGCGGGTGGACACAGCCTGCTGATGATCGGGCCGCCCGGCGCCGGCAAGTCGCTCGCCGCCAGTCGCCTGCCTTCGATCCTGCCGCCGCTCGCCTCGGTCGAGGCGCTCGAGGTGGCCCGGATCGCCAGTGCCTGCGGGCGGCTGAACGGGACGATGCCCTGCGGGCGGCCGTTTCGCTCGCCGCACCACACGATCAGCCCGGCCGGGCTGATCGGCGGCGGCACCCCGCCGCGCCCGGGCGAGGCGACGCTCGCCCATCGTGGCGTGCTCTTCCTCGACGAGCTCTGCGAGTTCCGCCGCGACGCGCTGGAGGCGCTGCGGGCACCGCTGGAGGCGGGTGAGGTCTCGATCGCAAGGGCCGGAAGCCACCGCAGTCTGCCCTGCCGCTTCATGCTGGTTGCCGCCGCCAACCCGTGTCCCTGCGGTCGCGGCGAAGGCGATCCCGATTGCAGCTGCGCGCCGGCCGCCGTTCAGCGCTATCAGGGACGGCTCAGCGGCGCCCTCGCCGATCGCATCGACATCCTCGCCGCCGTCCGCCAGCCGAGCGCCGCCGAGATCGGCGGCGGGCCTGGGGAGCCCTCGGCGGATGTGAGGGAACGGGTGTCGGCCGCCCGCCAACGGCAGGAGCGGCGCCTGGGCCCCGGTCGCTGCAATGCCGAGATGACCCCGGGCGAGGCGCGCAAGTGCACCCTCAGCCCCGAGGCGGCGGCGCTGCTGGCCGAGCTCTACTCGCGCCAGCGACTCAGCGGCCGCGCCCACGACCGGGCTCTGCGCCTGGCGCAGACGATCGCCGACCTCGCCGGTGTCGAGACGATCGACGAGGAGCAGATGGCGCAGGCGCTGCAGTTGCGGAGGCGGGACCGTGGCTGAGCCGCGCGCCTGCACCGACTGTCTGCGGCGTTCCTGGCTGCTCGCCTCGCTGGGGCCCTACATCGAGCGGATCGCCACCGGCTCGCCCGGCTCGCGCTCCCCCGAACTGCTGCGGCTTGCCAATGAGGACCTGGTCGCCGTCGCGGCGCCGAAGGTCGCCGCTCAGCTGCTTGCCCGGGTCGACGCTCTCTCCGAGCGGCAGCTGGAGGAAGAGCTGGAGGAGGCGCGGTGCTGGGCCTGCTGTCGCCACGGCGATCTTTATCCCGAATCCCTGCGCGACGCCGCCGACGCACCGTGGGCGCTGATCGGCCGCGGCGACCCGGGGCTGCTCGACGGCCTCGAGCCCTTCGGCACGGTCACCGTCGTCGGCGCCCGCCGCGCCACCTCCTACGGCCGCGAAATGGCCCGCGAGCTGGGCCGCGAGCTGGCCGCGGCCGGGATGGTCGTCGTCAGCGGCCTCGCCTTCGGCATCGACGCCTGCGCCCATCGCGGCGCTCTCGACGCCGGAGGTCGAACGATCGCCGTGCTCGGCTGCGGCCCCGACATCGCCTACCCGGCGGCACACCGCTCGCTGTGGCGGCGGATCTCCGAGGACGGCCTGGTGATCTCCGAGCTGCCGCCCGGCGCTCCGCCCTGGCGCTGGACCTTCCCGGCCCGCAACCGGATCATGGCGGCGCTGGCCGGGATGACGGTCGTGGTCGAGGCGGCGGCCCGCTCGGGCTCGCTGATCACCGCCGACCTGGCGGCCGACCTCGGCCGCGACCTCGGTGCCGTGCCCGGCCCCGTCACCTCGCGCGCCTCCGCCGGCCCCAACAACCTCCTCGCCGGCGGCGCCTGCGTTGTCCGCGACGCCCAGGACGTGCTCGATGCGATGCTGGGGCCCGGGGCGAAGCGGATCGAGCGAGTGGGCGCCGCCCTCGATCCCCGGCTGACCGCGGTGCTCGCGGCAGTCGAGACGGGGGAGGACAGCTGTGACGGCGTGGCCGCCGCCATCGGTCTCTCCGGCCCCGACACCGCCGCCGCCCTCGCCCGCCTCGAGCTGCTCGGCTATGTCGCCTGCTCGACGATGGGCGCCTACTCCCGCACGCTGCTGCCACCACCCGCGGGTTCCGGCATCTAGGCTGCCCGCGTGACCTCGCGACGCATTCCAGCGGTGCTCTCGATCGCCGGCTCCGACTCCGGCGGGGGGGCCGGTATCCAGGCCGACCTGAAGGCGTTTGCGCGCTGTGGTGTGCACGGGACGACCGCGATCACGGCGATCACGGCGCAGAACACGGTCGGGGTGAGCGCGGTCGAGCAGGTTTCCCGGAAGATGGTGTTCGATCAGATTGCGACGGTCGGCGAAGACATCCGGCTCGATGCGATCAAGATCGGCATGCTCGGCTCGGTGGAGACGGTCGAGGCGGTCTTCGCGGCGCTGCTGCTGGTTTATATCGACGCGCCCGTCGTGATCGACCCGGTGATGGTCGCCGAGAGTGGCGCGGTGCTGCTCGACGACGAGACCAGAGAGGCGTTGGTCGAGCGGCTGCTGCCGAAGAGCACCGTCGTCACCCCCAACATCCCCGAGGCCCGGGTGCTGACCGGCGCCGGCGAGGCGGCGAGCCAGGAGGAGCTCGCCCGCGGCGTGCTCGAGCTGGGGCCGAAAGCCGTCGTGGTAACCGGCGGGCACAGTGAGGACCTGGTCGACCTCTACTTCGACGGCGAGCGCCTGGTCGAGATCCCCGGCGCGCGGCATCCGGATGGCGCCGCGCACGGTTCGGGCTGCACCCACTCCTCCGCCTTGGCGGCGTTCCTGGCTCACGGCGACGAACCGCTGGAAGCCGCGCGCAAGGCGCGGGTGGTGGCCTCCGATGCGGTCGGCGCCGGCCTCCGCGGGATCGGCGCCGGGCCCGGTCCGGTCGACGCTCTCGGCATTCGCTGAAGACTTGGTGTGGCTGTGACCACACAAATCGCCCAAGTTCGCCCGGGAGCGTCCTCGGTAGATTTCAGGCATGAGCTCGAACGGCGTTAAGACCGCCCTCCCGCGTCCCCGTTCCGCCACCGTCTTCGACGGTCCCGACCGCGCTCACTCGCGCGCCTACATGAAGGGCGTCGGCTTCGACGACGAGGCGCTCAGCCGGCCGACGATCGGGATCGCCAACACCTGGACCGAGGCGATGCCCTGCAACTTCCACCTGCGCGGGCTGGCCGAGCACGTCAAAGAGGGGGTGCGTGCCGCCGGCGGCACGCCGATGGAGTTCAACACCGTCGCCGTCTCCGACGGGGTGACCATGGGCACCCAGGGGATGAAGACTTCGCTGATCAGCCGCGAGGTGATCGCCGACTCGATCGAGCTGATGGCCCGCGGCTACCAGTTCGACGCGATCGTCGCCCTCTGCGCCTGCGACAAGACGATCCCCGGCTGCGCGATGGCGCTGGCCCGGCTCGACGTGCCCTCGGTGCTGCTCTACGGCGGCTCGATCGCCCCCGGCCGCTGGCACGGCCGCGACGTCACGATCCTCGACGTCTTCGAGGCGATCGGTGCCCACAACGCGGGCGACATGAGCGACGAGGAACTGCACGAGCTGGAGGGAGTCGCCAGCCCCGGCGCCGGGGCCTGTGGCGGGCAGTTCACCGCCAACACGATGGCCTGCGCCTTCGAGGCGCTGGGGATAAGTCCCGGCGGCTCGGCGATGGTTCCCGCCGAAGACGACGACAAGGGCAGCGTCGCCGAGAAGATCGGCGAGCTGGTGATGAAGGTGCTGGTCGACGACCTGAGGCCGAGCAAGATCATCACCCGCGACTCGCTGGAGAACGCGATCGCCTGCGTCTGCGCTTCCGGCGGCTCGACCAACGGCGTCCTCCACCTGACCGCCCTCGCCCACGAGCTCGGCATCGAGCTGGGCCTCGACGATTTCGACCGGATCGCCCGCGAGACGCCGCTCTTCGCCGACCTCAAGCCCGGTGGTCGCTTCATCGCCACCGACCTCTACGCCGCCGGCGGCGTGCCGCTGATCATCAAGCGCCTGGCGGAAAAGGGCGTTCTGCACGAGGACGCGATCACGATCACCGGCGAGACGATCGGCGAGGTCGCAGCAGCGGTCACCGAGACACCGGGCCAGGAAGTCGTGCGGCCGCTCGAGGACCCGGTCAAGGCAGAAGGCGGCCTGGCGATCCTCTACGGGAACATCGCCCCCGAGGGTGCGGTGATCAAGGTCGCCGGCACCGAGCGCCGCCGCCAGAGCGGGCCGGCCCGTGTCTTCGAGTCCGAAGAGGACTGCTTCCGCGCCGTCAAGCAGCAGGAGATCGAAGCCGGCGACATCATCGTCATCCGCAACGAGGGGCCGATCGGCGGCCCCGGCATGCGCGAGATGCTCCAGGTCACCGCGGCGATCGTCGGCGAGGGCCTCGGCGAGAGCGTCGCCCTGCTCACCGACGGCCGCTTCTCCGGCGCCACCCGCGGCCTGATGTTCGGCCACGTCTCACCGGAGGCGGTCCGGGGCGGGCCGATCGCCGCCCTGCGCGAGGGCGACCGGATCACCCTCGACATCGACGCCCGCCGTATGGATGTCGACCTCAGCGACGAGGAGATCGCCAAGCGGGTTGCGGAATACGAGTCACCCGAGCCGCCCTTCCCCCGTGGGGTGATGACCAAGTACGCACACACCGTCTCCTCCGCCTCGCTCGGCGCGGTTACGAGCTAGGGGCTCGCGGCCTTCTTCTTTCCTTCGGAGATCGAGCGGACCGCGTTCGCGTTGATCAGCATCTTCGGGCCGTCGATGCGGGTCGTCTCGAAGAGCGGGACCGTCGCCGATTCGGAGTCACGGATCAGCTTGACGACCTCGGCCAGGCTCTCCGAGACGATCACCGAGTGGTCCTCGCTGAAGCGGATGTAGGTCGGCACTACGCGTAGCCCATCCGTTCCAGCACCGGGATCTCGCGGATCTGCGGTGGCTGCAGGTGGTCCCAGAGGATGCCGCGCGGACGCTCGTACTGGCGCTCGACTTCGATCACGGCGCGCGGCGTCGCGATCAGGTCGACCGGCAGGTCGTGGGCGGTGGTCATCAGGTGCTGGCGCAGGATCTGGATCGGGTGGACCGTGGTCGCCACGGTGGTGTGGCTGTCGATCTTGCCGGCGTCGACGAGGATCCCGTACTCGAGGTCGTGGTAGCCGCCGCCTTTGCCGACCCGGGCGCCGCTGAGGTTGACCGCCACCGAGCCGCAGAGCACGAAGTCGATCTCCGGCAGCTCGTCCAGAGCGACGACGCGGCCGTGCTTGAGCGCGCCCTTGATCGTCGCCGCCTCCTTGACCGCCTGCTTGGAGAGCTGCTTGGGATCTAGGACGCGGAACGGGTGCGGGTCGCGCAGGCGTGGCACCGCCATGATCACCGTCTTGCCCTCTTCGAGCGCGATCCGCCGCGCGTGGGTCTGCGGCGAGTCGGGGTTGGCCTTGATCACCCGGGCGCGCTTCCAGAGCCGGTGGTTGGCCAGCTTCTCGGCCGCCAGCTTGGCTCCGGCGAAGTTGGGGATGCGGCCCTCGGCGCCCGGGAAGCGGGACACGCCCTCGCGGTCCATCGCCTTCCAGACCTCCTTGCGAACCTCATCCTTGGAGCGCACCGGGCAAACATATCCGGCTCGTTGCCGATAATGAGCCAGGTAGATGGCACGCAAGACGCGGATAGCCTCGGCAGTTGCGGGCCTGGCCCTCCTTCTCGGCGGTGTCGGTGCCTATGCCTACGACGACTCGCAGAAGGGCAAGATCGCCGACGGCGTCACGATCGCCGGGGTCGATGTCGGTGGCCTCGATGCCGAGGAAGCCGCCGCCGCCGTGCGCCGGCACCTGCTCGCGCCGCTGCGCCACTCGCTTCGGGTCAGCTTCGACGGTGATGCCTGGGCGCTGTCCGGCGCGAAGCTCAAGGTCCGCGCCAACGTCGACCGCGCCGCCGAACGGGCGGTCGCGGAGAGCCAGGAGGGCGGTCTGCCCACCCGCCTGGCCCGCTACGTCACCGGGGGCGAGGTCGACAAGCCGCTCTCGGCCGAAGTCGCCTACTCCCAACCCGCGATCAACCGCTTTGTGCGCAGGGTCGCGTCCGCGGTCAACCGCGAAGCCGAGAGCGCCTCGGTCGCTCCCGGGCCCGCCTCGCTCGAAGTCGTCGCCGGCAAGAGCGGGCGCAAGCTCCGCGACGTCCTCCTGACCAGGGAGCTCAAACAGGCGGTCCTCGACGCCGGCGCCCCGCACACGGTTATCGCCCGCGTCCACTCGACGATGCCGGAAGTGACCAAGGGCGAGGTCGCCTCCGAGTTCCCCTCCTACCTGACGCTCGATCGCGGCAACTTCCAGCTGCGGCTCTGGAAGCACCTCGAGCTGGCGAAGACCTACACGGTCGCGGTCGGTCAGGAAGGTCTCGAAACGCCGGCCGGGCTCTACCACATCCAGGAAAAGGAAGAAAACCCTGCCTGGCACGTCCCCGACTCCACCTGGGCCGGGGATCTGGCGGGACAGGTGATCCCGCCCGGTCCCGATGACCCGATCAAGGCCCGCTGGATGGCGATCTTCGAAGGGGCGGGAATCCACGGCACCGAAGAGACCGAATCGCTGGGCAGCGCTGCCTCCCACGGCTGCGTGCGGATGTCGATTCCCGACGTTGAAGAGCTCTACGACCAGGTCGAAGTGGGAACTCCGATCTACATCGGTTAGAGGACGCTGCAAACCGGTTTTCGCGCCCTCTCGCAGGACGTACAGGGATGAAGGCGAATGCTGCTCTGTGAACTGGGAAGCGGCGATGGCCGACTACGACCGCGACCTGCGCGCCCGCGGCGCCGCCGAGCGAACCCGGCGCGCCTACGGGGTCGACCTCGGCGGCTTCGTCGAGTGGGCGGGCCCGCAGGGGCTGGCCCCCGGCGACATCCGCCATCGCGACGTGCGCCGCTACGCCGCCGGGCTCTCCGCCGCCGGTGCCGCCCCGGCGACCGTCGCCCGCAAGCTGGCTTCGATCCGCGGCCTCTTCGGCTTCCTGGTCCGTACCGAGCGGGCCGGCCAGAACCCGGCCGAGCTGGTCTCCAGCCCGAAGCGCTCCGAGAAGCTGCCGAAGGTGCTCACGACCGAGCAGATGCGCACCCTGCTGGAGCTGATCCCGGTCCATACGCCGCTGGAGCTGCGCGACCGGGCGATGCTGGAGCTGGCCTACTCGTGCGGGCTGCGCTGCGAGGAGATCGTCAACCTCGACCAGGGCTCGATGGACTTCGACAGCGAGCAGTTGCGGGTGATGGGCAAGGGCTCCAAGGAGCGGATCCTGCCGGTCGGCGAGCCCGCCCAGCGGGCGTTGCGCCGCTATCTGGAGCAGGGCCGCCGCGCGCTCGCCTCCGATCCGCGCCAGCAGGCGCTGTTCCTTTCCAAGAGCGGCCGGCGCCTCTCCAACTCCGACATCACCCGCCGGCTCGGCCTCTGGACCCGTGAGGCGGCGATGGCCGCGGGTGTCTCGCCGCATTCACTTAGGCATTCTTTTGCGACGCATCTGCTTGAGGGTGGGGCGGATCTGCGTACCATCCAGGAGTTACTCGGCCACGCGTCGATCTCGACCACCCAGGTTTACACCCGAGTCGATGCCGCACGCCTGCGAGACACCTATGCCGCCAGCCACCCCCGTGCCTGACCCAATGACCACTTCCGAACGTAGAATCGCCTAAAGGCATGGAGACCGGCGTAAAAGAGGTGGAGCTGCGCGATCTGTGGCGCCGCTACAAGGACGAGGGCGACGCCACCGCGCGCGAGCGCCTGGTCGTCGCCTACTCGCCGATGGTCAAGTTCGTCGCCGGCCGCCTCGGCGCCGGCCTGCCCTCGCACGTCGAAGACGCCGACCTGATCTCCTACGGCCTGGTCGGCCTGATCGGCGCGATCGAGCGTTTCGAGCCCGAGCGCGGGATCAAATTCGAGACCTTCGCGATGACCCGCATCCGCGGCTCGATCATCGACGAACTGCGCTCGCTGGACTGGGTGCCGCGCTCGGTGCGCTCTCGGGCCCGCGAGATCGAGGCCGCCCAGGCCAAGCTCGAGCACGAACTGCAGCGGGCGCCGACCGAGGCGGAGCTGGCCTCGAAGCTGAACATGTCCGAGGAGGAACTGCAGAGCGCGCTGCTGGAAATCGCCAACTCCTCCGTCTACGCGCTCGACGAGCTCTGGACCGTGTCCGACTCCTCGGGGGACCAGGTCTCGCTGCTGGACACGATCGCCGACGACGGCGCCGCCGACCCGCAGGAGGCGCTCGACACCAGCGAGGTCAAAGACCGCCTGACCGAGGCGATCGGCTCACTGCCCGAGCGCGAGCAGCTCGTCGTCGCCCTCTACTACTACGAGAACCTGACCCTGCGGGAGATCGGCGAGGTCCTCGGCGTCACCGAGTCGCGGGTCTCCCAGCTGCACACCAAGGCGGTCATGCGCCTGAAGTCCCAACTCCAGCAGGACTAGCGCGGTGCGCTGGCGCCTCCGGCAGACGCGAGCCAAGGCTCCGGCGCCCGTGCCCGCGACGTCGCACCCGGATCGCGACCCCGCCGCCCGGGGGGCGACGGTGGAGCGGCTCGAGGTCGAGCCCTCGCCGCTGAGCCCGTTCGAGCGGGCCGCGAACCGCTTCAACGCCAGCGAGGCCGGCCGCACCGTCGCCGGGCTGGTGCGGACGCTGGGCACGCCCTGGGTTTCCGTCGGCGCCTCGGCCGGGGCGCCGCGGGAGCTGCGGATAACGGTCGCCTGGGAGCTGTCCTGGTATCAGTGGGGCGTCGACCTCGACGACGAGGCGCGCCCGGTCTTCGAGCTCGCCAAGGGCCGCGAAATCGATCAACTCGACGCCGCCGCGCGGCAGTGGAACGCCTCCGCCGTCGAGGGCGGACAGATCGTCGTCGTCGCTCCCAAGAAGCGACATGCCGCGGGCAGCGGACCGGTCGGGCGCTGAGCGATGGCCAGGGTCACCATCAACGTCGATGGCGGCGCTCGTGGCAACCCGGGGCCGGCGGCGGTCGGCGTCGTCGTCCGCGACTCCGCCGGCGAGGTGCTGGAGAAGCGCGGCGAGAAGATCGGCCGCGCCACCAACAACGTCGCCGAGTACCGGGCACTGCTGCTCGGCATCGAGCGCGCCGCCGCCCATGGGGCGAGCGAGCTGGAGCTGGTCGGCGACTCCGAGCTGGTCGTCCGCCAGGTCGAAGGCCGGTACAAGGTCAAGGACGCGACGCTGAGAGAGCTGCACGGCGAGGTGAAGAAGGCGCTGGCGCCGTTCGAGAGCTGGTCGATCCGCCACGTGCGCCGCGAGCACAACGCCGACGCCGATCGCCTCGTCAACCAGGCGCTGGACGGCGAGTAGTCTCGGGCCATGCCCGATCCGGCCGTAGATCCGATCGACCCGGGCGTCGACATCGGTCACGTCCACCTCAGGGTGGCCGACATCGATCGCGCCCTCGACTTCTACTGCGGCGTGCTCGGCTTCGAGCTGATGCAGCGCTACGGCGCCGACGCGGCCTTCGTCTCCGCCGGCGGCTACCACCACCACATCGGCCTCAACTCCTGGGAGTCCAAAGGCGGCTCGCCGCCACCGCCGGGCACGACCGGGCTCTACCACGTCGCGATCCGCTACCCGACCCGGCGTTCGCTGGCCGACGCCCTGCGGCGGCTGGTCGACGCCGGCGTCCGCCTCGGCGGCGCCTCCGACCACGGCGTCAGCGAGGCCCTCTACCTCTCCGACCCCGACGGCAACGGGGTCGAGCTCTACTGGGACCGGGCGAAAGAGGACTGGCCGCAGCCCCAGCCCGGCCAGAAGGTCGAGATGTACGTACGGCCATTGGACCTCGAGGGCCTGATGGCGGAGCTGGACTGACGGAGGCGCCGCCGCACTCTGAGGCGTACCTCTAGAGCGCGGGGCTGGCGGCCGGGGTGCCGCTCTCGACGGGATGGCCGCCGTTGCGCCAGGCGCCGACGCCCTGGCCGACGTGGACGACGTCGGCGAAGCCCTCGCGCTGCAGGATCGAGGCGGCGAGGCCGCTGCGCTTGCCGCCGCGGCAGATCGCCGCGATCGGCCGGTCCCGGGGCAGCTCGTCGAGCCGGCCGGCGAGGTCGCCGTAGGGGATGTGGAGCGAGCCGGGGATGTGCTCGCCCGCGTACTCGGCGGCGTTACGGACATCGAGCACCAGGGGCGGCTCGGGGGCGTTGACCCGCGCCGCCAGCTCGTCCGGATCGATCAGCTCGATCTTGCGCACCGGCCGCTCCTCCGTGCGCCAGGCGGTCATGCCGCCCTCGAGGAAGCCGCGCACGGCCATCCCCACCGCGGCCAGCAGCTCGGCGGCGTCGCGCTCGTCCCCGTCGGAGGCGGCGACGACGATGACCTCGGCGCCTTCGGGGGCGACGCGGGAGACCTTGGTCGCGAAACCGGTGTCGTAGGCGGAGGTGCTGAGGGCGCCGGCGATGTGGGACTCGTCGAACTCCTCGTTGGTGCGGCCGTCGATGACGACGGCGCCGGCGGCGACGGCCTCCTCCACCTCGTGCGGGGTCAGCGGCGCCGGGCTGCCGAAGTGCTCGACCAGCGGCCCGCGGTTGAGGTTGACGATCCGCTCGACGTCGGGCGGCCGGTCGCCGAGCGAGGCGACCGCGTCCTCGACGAACTCGGCCTCCTCGCGGATCTGCAGGGCGGCGTTGTTCTCGCGCTCGAAGCCGATCGTCGAGGAGGTCTTGAGGTCGATGCCGGAGCCGCCGCAGAGCGAGCCGCCGAGGTGGCCGGGCCAGATCTCGACCTCGTCGTCGAGCGAGAGCAGGCGCCGGTGCAGGGAGCGGAACATCTCGGTCGCGCCCTCGCGCGGCTCCACCGCGAGGTCGGGCCGGGCGACGTCGCCGATGAACAGCGAGTCGCCGCCGAGGACCGCCCAGGGCGCGCCGCCGCGGCTGGCGTCGCGCAGCAGGAACGAGGTGTGCTCGGGCCGGTGCCCGGGCGTGTGCAGCGCCTCGATCGTGACGTCGCCCAGCCGCAGCACCCAGCCGTCGCCGAACGGCTCGTGCGCGAACTCGGCTTCGGCCAGCTCGTGGACGTGGATCGTCGCTCCGGTCGTCCGCGCCAGCCGCCCGTGGCCGGAGACGTGGTCGGCGTGGTTGTGGGTCTCCAACACGTGGCCGATCCGCACCCCGTGCAGGCGGGCCAGACGGCGGTAGGGATCGATGTCCCACTGCGGGTCGATCACGGCGGCAACGCCCGCTTCGCGATCGGCGACCAGGTAGGAGGCGCAGCCGAGGTCCTCGTGGATTATCTGACGGAAGAGCATGGTCGCTTGGAACTAACGATCAGGCTAGCGAGCAGCTTCATCCTGCGCATCGCCGCGCAGGGCGTCGATCCCGAGCTCGAGCATCCGCCGCCAGGCTCCCGATTCGAGCCGTCTCGCCGCCCGGGTGGCGGCGAAGAGCAGGCGCAGGTCCATCGCCGTCGCGTCCGGCCGCAGCTGCCCCTCGGCCTTGGCGGCGTCGAGCAGGGATTCGAGCGAGTGCATCGTCGCCGCGACCGCGTCCTGCACGTCGGGATGCTCGGAGACCGTCACCATCGCCTCGCCCAGGACGTCATCCGCCGCCTGTCGTTCGGCGATCGCCCAGAGCAGGGCGGTGAGCGCCTGCCAGGGCCCCTCGGTGCCGTCGAGCGCCAACTCGACCTCCTGCTCGACCTCCTCATGGCGCTCGATGACCAGAGCCGCGAGCAGGTCGCGCTTGGAGGGGAACTGGCGGTAGACGCTGCCGACCCCGGCGCCCGCGGCGGCGGCGATCGCGGGCATCGGCGCGTCGAGCCCGTCGCGGGCGAAGACCTCGCCGGCGGTGGAGAGCAGCCGCGCCCGCTTGGCGTCGGTGTCGAGATCTGACCAGCAGGGCGCCGTCGAAGGCGGAATGACCATTCCGCTACAGTACCGGCCTTCTTGTCCTCGGCATCTCCAGACCGCACCCACCCGAACGTCACGCTCGCCGTGCTGGCGCTCGGCGGGATCGCCTACGCGATGCTGAGCTCGCTGGTCGTGCCGGCGCTGCCGACCATGCAGCGCGAGCTCGGCACCACCGAGACCGGCATCACCTGGCTGCTCACCGGCTACCTGCTCGCGGCCTCGGTCGGGACCTCGATCATCGGCCGGCTCGGGGACATGTACGGCAAGGAGCGGCTGCTGCTCTGGACCCTGGTCGTGCTCGGCTTCGGCACCCTGCTCGGGGCCGTGGCCAGCTCGCTGCCGCTGCTGATCCTCGCCCGCTTCATCCAGGGCGTCGGCGGCGGCATCTTCCCGCTGGCCTTCGGGATCGTCCGCGACGAGTTCCCGCAGGAGAAGGTCGCCGGCGGGATCGGCCTGCTCTCGGCGATCCTCGGCGTCGGCGGCGGCGTCGGGATCGTCCTCTCGGGGGTGATCATCCAGCACCTCGACTACCACTGGCTGTTCTGGCTGCCGCTGGTGGCGATCGTGATCGCCGCCTTCGCGACCTGGCGGCTGGTCCCGGAATCGCCGGTGCGCACCCCCGGCCGCGTCAACTGGCTCGCCGCGGCGCTGATGACGGTCGGCCTCTCGGCGGTGCTGCTGGCGGTCAGCGAGACCACGGTCTGGGGTTGGGTCTCGGCAAAGACCTTCGGCCTGACCCTCGTCGGCGTGCTCTTCATCCTCGCCTGGATCCAGGTCGAGGTGCGCAGCGAGACCCCCCTGATCGACATGACGATGATGCGCGTGCGCGGCGTCTGGACGACCAACGCGGCCGCCTTCCTGCTCGGCGCCGGCCTCTACGCCTCCTTCATCGTCTTCCCCCAGTTCGCCCAGCTGCCGACCAGCACCGGCTTCGGCTTCGGTGCCTCGGTCGTCGTCTCCGGCCTCTACCTGCTGCCGGCGACGATCGGGATGACGATCCTCGGCCTCAGGGCCGGCGCGATCTCGGCCCGCTTCGGCTCCCGGGCGGCTCTGCTGGGCGGGATCGTCTTCTCGACCGCGTCCTTCGTGATGCTCGCCGTCGCCCACGAGCATCCCTACCAGCTGCTGATCGCCGCCTCCCTGCTCGGGGTCGGCATCGGCCTCGCCTTCGCGGCGCTCGGTAACCTCATCGTCCAGGCGGTGCCGAGCGAGCAGACCGGCGTCGCCAGCGGCATGAACACGGTGATGCGGACCCTCGGCGGCGCTCTCGGCGGCCAGCTCTCGGCGACCTTCATCGCCGAAAACACCGCCAACGGCCTGCCGACCGTGACCGGCTTCACCGAGACCTTCCTGATGGCCACCGGCTTCCTCGTGCTCTGCTTCGTCGCCGGCCTGATGGTCCCCAAGGCCCGGACCGCCATTGCCTCCGGCCCCGGCCCGGCGAGCGCCGTGCCAGAGGGTGCGCAGGCCTGACTTAGGCGCCGGACGCAGGAGTCGGGCCGGGGAAGCTAGAATCACGCCCCGTGCGGCTGTAGCTCAGCTGGCTAGAGCGTCTGCTTGCCATGCAGAAGGTCGAGGGTTCGAATCCCTTCAGCCGCTTCGCTTCGAATCCCCTGCACTTGGGCCACCCGCGCGAGGAGTCAAGGGACACTAGGTGGATGTCAGGGTCTCTGCGGACGCATCCGGGTCGGACGGATGCGCACGACCGAGGTCGGCGGTTCGACTGGGTATTAGAGGAGCTAGGCGGATTCGAACCAGTCAAGTCGCGAGTTGTGGTGTAACGGACTCGCGACTTGACTAATCCGCAGGAGAGATTGGCTGCCCTCTTCCCGGGTACCTCAGCAGAGAATGAGTGGAGGCCCTCTCGAACTGCTCGATCGCTGGAGCGGCCGCGGCATCGACGCTGCGGTCTGCGCCCATCACCGCCGCCGTCTCGAGCGGGCCGGCCGAGCCGACCAACTCGATCCCCCCGAAGACGGGCGGCTCTGGGCAGCCGGGGACCCGTTGCCGCGGGCCGGCTGCGAGCTGCAGATCCTGATCGACGGTGCCGAGGCTTTGCCGAGGATTGCCGAAGCGTTGGAGGGGGCGCGCTCGGAAGTCAACATCGCCGGCTGGCACATCACCCCGAGCTTCGGTCTCAGGCGCGACGACGGAGCCAGGAGGCTCCGCGACCTCCTCGCGGAGCTGGCCGAGCGGGCCACCGTGCGAGTGCTGCTCTGGGCCGGCGCCCCGCTGCCGCTGTTCTCACCGCGGCGGGCGCAGATGCGTGAGGTACGGGATGAGCTGACGCGGGGGACGAAGGTCCAGTGCTTCCTCGACGCCCACGAGCGACCGATGCACTGCCATCACGAGAAGCTGGTGATCGTCGACGGGGAGGTCGCCTTCGTCGGCGGCATCGACCTGACCTCGTTGGGCGGCGATCGCTTCGACGCGGGCGAGCATCCCGCTCGCGGAGCCATCGGCTGGCACGACGCCTCCACTCGTCTCACCGGTCCCGCCGTCGCCGACGTCTCGGCCCACTTCGCCTCGCGCTGGCAGGCGGTCACCGGCGAGCAGATTTCGGCACCCGCTCCCTCGGCGCCCAGCGGAGATATCGAGGTGCAGATCGTCCGCACCGTGCCGGAGAAGATCTACGACTTCCTACCCCAGGGAGACTTCAGGATCCTCGAGAGCTACCAGCGAGCCCTGCGCTCGGCCCAGTCGCTGATCTACCTGGAGAATCAATTCCTCTGGGCGCCGCAGGTCGTCGAGATTCTCCTCGACAAGCTCACGAACCCACCATCGGATCGATTCCGACTGGTGATTCTGTTGCCGGCCAAGCCCAACAACGGCGCCGACGACACTCGCGGACAGCTCGGCCTGCTTGCCGAGGCGGACGACGGCGCCGGGCGCTTTCTGGCGGCGACCCTCTCGAGTCGAACCGGCGGCCTCTCCGGGCCACTTTACGTCCACGCCAAGATCGGCATCGTCGATGACGCGTGGCTCACGGTCGGCTCGGCAAACCTGAACGAGCACTCCCTGTTCAACGATTCCGAGATGAACGTCGTCAGCTGCGATCCAGCCTTGGCGCGTAACACCCGGCTCCGCCTCTGGGCCGAGCATCTCGAGCGCCCGATCGAGGCGGTCGGGGGAGACCCGACCCGGGTCGTCGACGAGCTCTGGAAGCCGATCGCCCGGGAGCAGCTCGAACGCCGAAGCCTGGACGAGCCCGCCACCCACCATCTGCTCGAGCTGCGCGGCGTCTCGCGGCGCTCGGCGGCGATCCTCGGCCCACTGCAGGGCTTCGTCGTCGACGGGTAGTCGGCGCTCGCGGCGCCGGCCTGACGTCCGCCAGTCCGATGAGACTTCCACCGATGGGAGTGCTTCGCAACGCTGGATCAGAGCTGCGGGCTGTGTTCCGGGCGGAGACGCCAACCCATCGACGCTTTCGCGATCACCTCACGGTCATCGCCCTCGCCACGATCGGTGTCGACGTGATCTGTGCCGTGCTGGCTTACTTTCTCGAGCGCCACGCCGCCCAAACCGAGATCAGCACGCTGGGCAGCGCCTTCTTCTGGACGAGTACCCAGCTGCTCACCGTCTCCTCCCAGATCAAGGACCCGATCTCCTTCGGCGCTCGGGTGCTCGACATATTCATGGAGGCTTACGCGATCACGGTCATCGCCGCCCTGGCTGGCGCCACCGGCGCCTTCATCCAGAAACGGGGGCTGGAGCTGGACGCCAAGAGTTGAGCAGGCGAGAGTGGTTCAGGCACTCGCGTCGCCGATCGCGTCCCCGGCCCCGACTTCCTCCTCCGCTTCCCCGCGGCCGAAGCGGCTGACCAGGGCGGGAATCAGCAGCGTTCGCGCGATCAGGGTGTCCAGCATCAGGCCGGCAAACATCGCGAAGGCGATCTCGCGGAAGCTCTGGATCGGAATCAGCGCGACCGCGCCGAAGGAAAGGGCGAGGATGATCCCGGCCACCGTGATTGCCCGGCCCGCCTGCGAGCCGGCGGTCCTGATCGCCGGCTTCAACGCCGTTTGATCTGCCTCGCGCCAGATCCTGTTGACCAGGAAGACGTTGTAGTCGGCGCCGAGGGCCAGGAGGAGGATCGCGCTCGCCACCGGGACGAAGAAGGCCAGCTGCCCGTATCCGAGCAGGTCCTGGAAGACGTAGACCGTCAAGCCCAGGGCGGCGGCGACGACCAGCACGCTGACCCCGACCAGATACAGCGGCGCGGTGCGGCTGCGCAGCAGCGCCCAGAGCAGCGCCAGCAGGACCGCCAGCGCGGCCGGGACGACGCGCGCGAAGGCACTCCAGGTGTCTTCGGTCAGTTCGGTGGCGATCGTCGTGTCACCGGTGACGCCGACCGTCGCACCTCCGAGGCCGCTGCGTTCGAGCAGCGCCGGCAGGTCTGCTTCGAGGTTCGAGAGGGCTTCCGAGGACCGCGCACCATCGGGGTCGCCGTCGAGGACCAGTACGAAGCGCGCCGCGTTGCCGTCCGGCGCCAGCAGGACCCCCGAGCCACCCGGCAGACGCTGTGCGCCGGGGCCGAGGACCCCGGCGACCCCGTCTTGTTCGGCGACGCTGGATTCGAAGCGGCCCAGCTGGCTTTCCTTCGCGGCGATGCCTTCGTCTTCGAGCACCACCATCGTCGGCCCGAGCACGCCCGGACCGAGGCCGGTTGCGGCAAGGTCGTAGCCTCGGCGGGCCGAGGTCGACTCGGGCAGGCCGCGGATCACCGGGTTCCCGAGCTCCAGCTTGACGATTCCGCTCGCCGCAGCGCCGAGGACAAGCAGGCAGAGAACGGTGATCAGCGTGGGGAAGCGCACCGCAACGCCGATCATCGCTCCCCGGGCGCCCGAGCCGGCATCGGCGCCATCGGCCTGGTCGGTGTCTTCGGCAACCAGCCGGTGCGGCCAGAGCAGCGCACGACCAAAGATCGCCAGCGCCGCCGGCACCAGCGTCATCGCCACCGCCGCGGCGACCACGACGGCGACCGCCATGGCCGGCCCGAAGGCAGCGAGGAAGCTCATCCCCGAGATCAGCAGCGTCAAGGTCGCCCCGGCAATCATCAGCGCCGCGGTAAAGATCACTGGCAACAGCTCCCCGGTCACCTCGACCACCGCCCGCCGGGAGTCGATTCCCTCCAGCAGCCGCTGGCGGTATCCCGAGACGAAGAAGACCAGGTAGTCGGTGAGGACGCCGAAGATCAGCCCGACGATCACCGGGTCGGCCTGCTGCGGAATCGTGATGCCGAAGCGCTCCGCCACCCAGCCGAGGACGCGGTCGGTGCACAGGTAGGCGATGCCGACCGACGCCATGCCCAGCAGCGGCACGCCGACCGAGCGGAAGTAGAAGGCGAGGATGCCGACCACGAGCAGAACCGTCGCCAGCTCGACCCAGACGATGTAGGTGTTGGTGACAGTGGTTTCGGCCCTGGTCGCCGGCAGGGCGCCGGTCACCTCGGTGGCGTCCGCGCCCGTCGCCCGTTTCAGGCCCGAGGCAAACCGCTCGGCCCTGTCCTGGGATTCGGATTCGCTCAGCGAGGGCCTGATGTAGAGGTAGACGACCAGGGTGGTGGCGGTCCGGCGGGCGGCGAGCAGGCCCGGGGCATCGACCAATGGCACGGCTCGGATCGCATCGCCTCCTTCCTGCTGGTCGGTGGTCGCTATGTAGCGGCTCGCGGCCTCGATTCCCGCGGCTGAAAAGCCGCCCGGTTGGTGGGCGATCACGATCGTCCGGCTGAGCAGCGGCGTGCCGAAGGTCTTGATCGCCCTGCTTTCGACTTCGAGCGCGGTCGAGGAGCGCGGCAGCAGGCTGCCGAGCTGATCCGATTCGGATTCGAAGGCCGAGGGGAGGTGCGCCGTCGCCAGCACCGTCGCCGCGATCCAGGCCACCAGGATTGGGAACCGAAGCCCGACGATGAGACGCGCGGTCAGGGTCCAGAAAGTGCGCTCCGGCTTCCCCTCGGGAGGAGGGGAGCCGCTGCTCACCCTGCCCTCAGTCACGCTGGTCCTTTTGGCGCGGCCGAGGGTCGCGATATTCGGGGTCCACCGCCCTGCGGTCGTCGACCACGACCTCGGCTCGCTTTGCGCGACGAGACCAGACGGCCCACTGCCAGATCGCGATAACCAGGCCGACGACGCCGACGATCATCAGGATCAAACCGATCGTCTTCAGATCCAGGCCCTTGACGTGGAAATGGGTGGCGAAGCGCAGGATGGCGCCGGTCGCGATCAGGAAGATGCTTCCTGCAAAGGTCATGTTCGCCGCCCCTAAAAGACCCGGCGGAAAAGATAGATGGCGAGCAGGATCAGGATGATGACGATGAGAATTCCGACGATGGTCACGACGAGCTCCTTGATTGGGTTTTAGTTTCTTGGGAGGTCAAGAGGGGCGGGACCGGGGCTTATAGCGGCGACCTGGAGCGCCTTCTTGCGCGCGGTGGCGAATTACGCCTGCGATCAGCATCGGTCGGCTTTTGGCTGGGGTGATCGCGGCTCACAGCTCCTCCTCGATCTTGTCGGCTTTCTGGCCGTGGCGGCGGGCCCGCTCGCGCTCGCGCTCGCTGCGCGCGCCGGCTCCCTCCGACTCCTCGGCCAGCTGGTCGGC